>Ga0172367_10000430_pt1 | contig 64661 bp, 55 predicted proteins | sample Lak10m_FD_114542 | JGI IMG/M metagenome (GOLD analysis project Ga0172367, IMG submission 114542) | Freshwater microbial communities from Kabuno Bay, South-Kivu, Congo - kab_022012_10m | ecosystem: Environmental > Aquatic > Freshwater > Lake | place: Democratic Republic of the Congo: South-Kivu... | reverse complement strand
CGAAAAAAACCTCCAGGTAAAGTAGAATGAGGCATATTCTACTCTACGAGGAGGTAATTGACCAGCATATTTTGAAACTTGCTGGTTTACTTCAGAAATAAAGTATGAACAAATTCACCGTGGCTTCCTTACCCCCCTTCTGGTCATAGATCACGACGGGAGCATTTTTAGTGACATCGAGTTTTTTGACATGTTTGTTAAGTTGCTTTGCTGGAAAGGCAACAGCTCCCGTGATGAACCCTTTGGCCGCTTCTTTTTCTGGACGTACATCGAGCAGCACGTGGGGAATATTCTTGTCAAGCCAGGCTTCTTTCAGGAACTGAACTGTGAGAGCGGCAGAATTTTTCTCAAGCCAGGCCGGCATTCCATCTATGTATACCTTGATGTTTGTGTAGCCAAGCTTCCTGGCTTTTTCGGCCGAGCCGGGGCTCATGTTACAGGTCACTCCGGCACAATAGAAGATAATCAGGGCGTTCTTGTCTTTTGGCAGCAGTTTTTCGGCAAGCTTATCGAAAGCCGGAAACGGAAGGTTATTCGCCGTTGGGATGTATCCATCCTGGAAGCGTGGCAGCGGTCGTGAATCAAAGAGGAAATATTTTCCTTTCTCCGGCCCCTGGGCCACAAGCTTTTCGATGTCCGTCGTTTTCATAACCATGTCCGGTGAAACTTTGACCGGCGGTTTTGCAATGAGTTTAGTTGCCGTTTTAACACCATTTTTTTCGGTGTACTCGACTTTTACCTCATGTCCTTTCTTAATCAGGTTATCTTTTAAAAACTCGCCGTCGCCGGTTTTGCCTGCACCATTGACGACTTTTATCTCGTCTTCATCAAACTTGAACTGTTCGACGGCATCATCGATTTTGACCTGAATGGTTTTGGCCTTGAATGTCACGATATCAAAGTTACCGCGAACCGAACCCGGCTCTGCCTTGTGACAGTTGGTGCAAATCTTGGCGATGGTCGCTTTGGCAGGTGAAACAAACGGTGCGGTAGGCTCTGCTGCTAAGACAGTCGTAGTTGTAACACACACGGTTACGGTGAAAAGAATCGTCTTCATTGTCATGGATACGTCTCCTCATTGATGAGTTACAGCCTAGCAGCCGGCCGTTTTTTTAAACATCTTGCTCGTGTTTTTATCTCCGGATTTTTCATACTTTGTGCGAATTTCATCACCTTCAACAATGCGCTTGTCCTTAAATTTGTCCAGCGTCAGATCGTCAGTAACGATGATCGTAACCGGTGCTTCTGTTTTTGTGTCTTTAAGGATCACGATTGCAGACTTTCCGTCGGCAGCCAGCTCTATTTTCGACAGTACGCCGACCATCTTGACGTCTTCAGCTCTGGCGGTTCGGACCAGTGCAAGCGTTGAAAGCAGCATCATGGCCACAAAGACGATAGAAAAATATTTTCTCATAAGTAACTCCTTACCATTTCACGTTATTAGAACTTTACTTCGAATGTGCCGTAAATATCATGCGCAGTTTTTACAGGAGCCATCATCAAAGCTGTTGTAGGCTGTATCGATGATATTTTGACGGGAGCACCAACCCAGTTATTACTTCCGGTGTATTCGAAATCATAATACTGATAGCCAAGTTTGAAAAATGCCTTTGCAAAATAGCTGGAAATTGGCTTCAGGTTGAGTTCTTGGATGATGTACGGCTCAAAAACATTGCCCCTGGTTCCAAGCTTTGCCGTCCACATGTCATCGGATGCCGGTGTAAAGGGAATCCAGTTCTCTGAACCATGATTAAATTCAAATCCAATTTTGGTTTTTGATGGAAGATCATAGCGTAAGCCGGCGTAGAGCGCCCAACCGGTTTTGCTGGACGTAGAGGGCGCCTGACCTGCAAATATTCCATCAAATGTGTTGGTCAATAGACCGAGTCCATTTGAAGTGTTGCTGCTTGGGTGGGTAATGCTCAAGCCAAAGTCCGTGAAGAAATTCAAGCTGCCGGGGCCAATGTTTTTGAGGGTGCTCATTGCACCTGCGCCGTACCAATCAATACTTCCAAGATTGGTGGAAGCAGAGAACGGCATACCAAAAGAAGTTGAGCTCATAGCGGATGCATCAAAAATGTCAAAACCTCTATTCCACTGCAGCCAAACGCGTAGTGGATCAGTTTCATATGGAATGATCGCGATACCGAGCATATCGGTATCTTTAAGGCTGTTGGTTGATGTTTTAAAGCCGCTGTCAAACCCGCGACCGTAACACACCTTGGCGTATGCTCCCGGCAGCATTTCAATGTCGGGGGCCCAGCCAAGCGTCATACCGTCAAATGCGTAATCTACAAGCAACGCCGGGGTACCACCATTACCGGGACGTTCCCTGTTCGAGCGCAGGTTGCTGGGGGCGCCGTCTGTAGAAGGACGTCGACCAACCGAGAACCATACCGGTTGGTCGGCGATGTTACTCCAGGTTGCATATGCACGGTCAACGTCGAGCAAACTACTTGATGGCACATGACCGATGGTTCCATCCATCACACCTACACGGTCGGCAAAATACGTTCCTGTTGTTGCTTCAGTACCTTGAGATCCAAATGACTTGTACATTGCCAACTTAACGTTGACGGTAACATCCTGAGTGGCTTTGGCATGGAGATCGAGACCGAATTTATTGGTATATAATGTTTCGTTTTTCGGTTTTGTTGCAGGAACAGCAGCATACGCCATAGCCGCGCCGAATTGTGCCGGAGTCGGGCCAGTAAGCGGATTGACCCCATTTAGCGGGTTAGAAAGATATGCGTTTACAGCCATGGCATTGGTATACGCTGACGTCTGGCCATGAAGTGAATCAACCCGGAAACGGTAATCACCGCCTATCGTTAACCATTTACCAATGGATTTATCCTCGACTTTTTTGACCGAGCCCTTCAGATCGGCAACTTCTTTGCTCAATTTCTCGATTTTTAGCATCAAATCTTCATCTGCCGCCTGGGCAGCCAGAGGTAACATCATGCCGAAAGCCGCGATACAAACAACCTTTTTAGCCATTTCACGTTTCATACGACCTCCAATTCGTAAAGTTTTTTTGTTCCGCGATTCGTTGTCTCTGCAAAAACTACTGTAATAATAGCTGAAAAACAATCCACCCCCTCTTTGTAATTTTACTTCCCAAATATATTGATTCTCATATGCAACATTATGGCCAAACATATAGTTATTAGAATATGCAGTGTTACGAATATGTTGACTGTTCTGGTAAATAATACGTAATTAGTTTGATAGTTATATATCTTGACATTCATATAATTATATAGTATTTCAAGCCGAAAAAATCCGACATAAAAAACTTTCTGCCATCAGGTGACAACTATGATTGATTTGCTGGAATACAGGTTTCTGATTCCGCTTGTTCTTTTGCTTGGGTTAGCACCTTTTTATCCGCAGCCGCATATAGTGGAAAAGTTCAGGATGCTGAGAGAAGGAACACTCAACCGGCCGATCGATATCTTTGATCTTTTCTGGCATGCTTGGCCGTGTGCGCTTATGACATACAAAGTCGTTCGTGATCTTGTATCCCGCTAGGGAATATTTATTAAAGGGGAAAAATATGAAAATGGTACATGTGCTTTTTTTACAGCTGCTCGGACTGTTGGTCGCTTCGCTCGTTCTGGCGGCGACAGACCACTCGTCAATGGTCAAAGGCCCGTTTAAAACGGGAGAAGATGTCACCAAAGTCTGTCTTCAATGCCACCAGAAACAGGCCAATGATTTTATGCAGACAACTCACTGGACCTGGAAAGGAACCCCGAATCATCTGAAGGGGAAAGAAGGCGTAAAGGAAGAGTTCGGCAAGGCCAACATGCTTAACGCTGTCTGCACCTCCATTGAAGGGGGCAAGAATGGCGTTGTTCACGAACAGTGTTCAAAATGTCACGCCGGATACGGCTGGACAACCGGCACGTTCGATTTTAGCAAGAGCGGTAAAATCGATTGTCTGGTCTGCCATGCCTTAAAGGGGAACTATTCCAAAGCAGCTGGCGGAAATATTGATAAAAATGCGATTGAAAAGGGCTCCATGAATTTGGAACTGGCGGCCAAGAGTGTCGGTCTTCCGACACGCAGCACCTGTGGTTCCTGCCACTACTTCGGTGGTGGTGCAGATTCGGTGAAGGTGCCGGGCATCGAATCAACTCTTGAAAAAAAAGATCGTAAACTGGATGTCCATATGGGGACGAAAGCCAGTGGCGGTGGCGATATGGCCTGCCAGGCCTGCCACACTACCAAAAACCACAAGATAGCGGGAGCCTCCAGTATGACTGCCCATTACGATGAACGCGCTACCTGTGAGGCGTGCCACAGTGGAGTTAAGGCTCCCCATCAGAAATCGAAAAACGGTACTGTCATCGCCAGGCACCTCGCCTCGGTTGCATGCCAGACCTGTCATATCCCACGTTTTGCGCGCTCACAGGCTACCAGAATGGAATGGTACTGGTCAGATGCCGGCAAGAATCTCATATCGGAAGATCAGTTTGATAAAGAGACGTACGTCAAAAAAATGGGTCGCTTTGTCTGGGGTATGAATGAAAAACCGGTCTACGCCTGGTACAACGGGAAATATGAGCGTTACATGAAAGGTGATGTCATCAAGTATCCGTCACAACCGGTCGTCATCAACAAACCGGCAGGCAGTATTACGGACACGTCTGCCAAACTCTATCCCTATAAACGGTTCATTGGCGATCTTCCTATGGATTCGAATTTTAAATATCTGAGCATATTTCAGCACTACAAATCCTTCTGGATTGACTACAACTGGGAAAAAGCACTCATAGGCGGGGCCGAAGGTTCAGGTCTCCCGTATAGTGGCAGGTATCAATTTGTAAAAACAGCCTCTTATTTTGCGCTCAGTCACGAAATCGCACCCAAGGAAGAGGCTCTCTCGTGCAATGAATGTCATGCCGGCGGATCGCGCATGGATTGGAAGGAACTTGGTTATGCCGGTGACCCGATGACGGTTGGTAGTCGTTTTGGAAAAATACCGGGTAAAAATTAAGAGCGGCACATTATCTGCGCCAGTTTAATCGAGGTGTACAACATACAGGCACAAGAATTATTGCAACGTCTGAAAGCAAAAAATCCACCGGTTGTACGGGATGTTCTCAGCGGTTTTGAATATCAATACTGGTCACAATGAAGGTGCCATCCACGCCCAAAGATGGAAAGTACTATTGAAAATGGCGCAACTGCCGGCAGATAATGGCGCAGAACCGTTATGACCTGCGAGCATGGTCCCCAAGCGCAGATGGCGCAGGGCGGAGTGCCGTAAAAATAGGTTTCTACAGGAGAGAACAGAATGACTGAAAAAAGGAATTTTGATCTTGCCGCTCTCGTGTGGGATGAAGAGCCGAGGCGGGTACAACTGGCGATGGACATAGTTTTGGCAATCAAGTCCAGCGTGCCACTTTCAACGGAATGGGACGGGCTAGATATCGGTTGTGGAACCGGTCTGGTTACACTTCAGTTGGCGCCATTTCTACGAAACATTACCGGCCTGGACAGTTCATGCGGAATGCTCGATAAATTGGCTGAAAAAGTGAAAATATCGGGGATCAAAAATGTACGCAGCGTCCTGCGGGATCTCGCTGCAGGTGAAATGCCGGAAGGAAAATATCATCTTATAACAAGTGCCATGACGCTACATCACATCACAGAGATCGAACCGCTCCTCTCTTCGCTGAGGGCGTTCCTGTCTCATGGCGGATGGATTGCCCTGGCAGATCTGGCCACAGAAGACGGGAGTTTCCACGACGACCCGAGCGGTGTCTTTCATCACGGTTTCAGCGCAACAGAGCTGACTGCTATGCTTGAAAACTGCGGATACTCACATGTTTCTGTAACAACAGCTGCCATAATCGGAAAAAATGAAAAAGCGTATCCGGTGCTCTTGGCAACCGCTCAAGCCTTTTAAGCGCTCAAGTAACCATCCAGCTATGGTAACAGCAAGCGGTCAGCTTTTTACGATTTTCACTTCATGCAACTAGATGCAAAACCGCGATGACTCGTGCAAAATCTGCACATAAACGCGTGTACAATTTCCCAAGCAAACCTATAACAGCAAATATAACAGAATGTTACATATTTGGCACGTCGCCTGCTCTTAGAAGGTCAGATTGACTATCTTACCAGACGAAGGAGCAGAGCAATGGAAACACGCATTATCACCACACTGGCAGTAGCAGGAATGTTGGCAGCAGTCGCAGCAGGCGATGTATCGGCAGCAGGGCGAGGCAATGGTGGCGGCAATGGACAGCGTAACGGAACCTGCACAACTACGGCATCAGCAGTCGGCGCTTCAGCCGCAACCCGTCCGGCCGGTTCGCAGCGTCGGGACGGCACTTTCCTCACCACGGGCACAACAGCCAATGGATCAACCATCCGCCCACAGAATGGTAAAGGGCTGATGGACGGTTCACGCCTGGCGACACCGCCATCCACAATCACCACACCCTAGGAACTTCAAATTTACCACCGGTCAGGCCTTCCGCCTGACCGGAGCTTTTTTGAAAGGACTACCGCCATGAAACAAACATTACAGGCCACTGCAATTGTACTACTACTGCTATCGATCAGTCAGACATCGCATGCTTTTTGGGGGAGTGACCCTCGTGAAAAAAGCAGCGGGCTCGATGTCGCTGCCGGATATGACTCCAACACGGTCACCACTCTGCGAGGGACTGTCATGACACTTCCGGCCAAAAGTGACGGGAGTGATCATACTGAGATGAATCTAGCCACTCCGCAGGGAACGGTTACGGTATTGCTTGGTCCGTGGAGCTACTGGGAACGACAAAATTTTGTTATGAGCCGTGATCAGGAAATCAGTATCACCGGTTCGAAGGCTCAGGGGAAAGATGGGTCGCAGTACCTTTTTGCCCAGAAACTGCAAAACAGCGGTAATGACAGCAGTATTACACTCCGTTCTGACGCAGGCGTTCCGGCGTGGTCGCGCGGCGGAAGCGGTGCGGGTAGTGGTGCCGGTCAGATGAACGGACGTGGATCGAGAGGCGGCGCCGGTTATCGTGGTGCCGACATGAGAAATGGTGGCCGACGATGAAATGTTTTTACAAAGCATACGCCGGAATACTTCTCCTCCTCGGTATCCTGCCCGGCATGGCATGGAGCGAAGACAGTGCCGAAAAACAACCGGTTGCCTCCTTCAGTATCGGTGCTGAATACGCAAGTGGCAGATACAATGCCAGTTCCACAACCCGCAGCGTTTACATGCCGATAATCATCAGCTGGTATCCGACGGCACGCCTTGACATGAGCGTAGAGCTCCCCTACCTCTATCAAAGCAGTTCTCAGGTAACGTCATCCCTGTATCAAAGCGGTGCCACGTCAGCCGCCTCACAGACAGTTGCACGCCGTGGCGGCCCAGGCGGGATGATTACAACCACCACAGCAACCGGGACAACGATTTCGAGCAGCTCATCATCCGGGCGCACAGCCGTTTCCGGACTCGGCGACATCATCGTGCGCGCCGGCTACATTCTGTTTTTTGAGAGCGACAGACTGCCGCAGCTGAGATCATCCGTATTCGTTAAAACACCCACAGCTTCTACAGCAGATGGACTTGGTACCGGAGAATTCGATTTCGGCGGTGGCTTTGATCTCTCCAAATGGTTTGGGGACCTGCATCTGGCTGGAGAACTAGTGTATGCCAACCAGGGCTTGGTTGATGGTTTTGGCTTGAAAAACTATCTCAGTTACAACGGGACTATCGGTTATCAGCTGACCGGAACGCTTCAACCGATGCTGGTGGTCAAGGGTGCCACGGCGCCTTCAGACTATTCTGATGATCTTCTGGAAGTTCGCACGCGACTGCTCTGGAATTTCGTAACCACGGCCACACTGGATCTTTTTGCATCACGGGGTATCAGCGCCAGCAGTCCGGACTACGGCGCCGGAATTGCAGTTAGCTACCCCTTTTGATGCGAACGAGAGAACGGTATCTCATACTGGTTCCGCTCTGCTTCACGCTGCTTGTGGGCTGGTTTGCCTGGGAAACCTACCGTACCGCGCCCCAGGTTGCTGCCGAAAACCTGCGCGGTGCCGGACTTTCGATTGCCGCAGCCATTGAACAACTGGTGCTGGCCGACACCGGCACGGTTGCACTTTCCCGCTACAGCTCACCGGATATCGCCTATTTTTCGCTGGTTGACAGAACCGGGAAGATTCATTTCCATACCAATGCGGCGCTGATCGGTACAATCAGTCCCGAACGGAATAACGCCGACGCTCCGAGTGGTATCGTTGAGCGGCGTAAGAAGCTTGGTACCGGCGAAGAGATTTACCTGCTGCAGTCCCGTATTCATCCAGCCGGTACAGACTATCAACTCTTGCTGGCACTGCACACCTACCGTGCCGACACGGTAATCCGCCGGGCGCATGCCGGTGTATCCGTGGTACTGTTTCTCACGATTTCCTTATGGGGTGTAACCGTGGGGCTTTTGTACCTGCTGCGTCGGGACGAACGTCTTCAGGGTGAGATGCGTCGCCGGGAAGAATTGGCCAGGTTGGGAGAAATGGGTGCGGTTATGGCGCATGAAATCCGCAACCCGCTGGCCGGTATCAAAGGCTTTGCCCAGCTTATGGAGAGTGCTGAAAATATGGATCAGGCACGCCATTACGCCGAAAGGATCGTAACCCAATCGCAGCGCATGGAGTCATTGGTTGATGATCTGCTGTCTTTTGCCCGCGAAGACCGTGGCGAGCGAGAACCGACTGATCTCTCCATGCTTGTCAATGATTGCGCCGCCATGGTCAGAATGGAAGCAGAATCATCCGGCGTGGAACTGTTTCACACCCGCCAACCGACCATGAAGATAGTGGCAGACTCCGACCGGATTATTCAGCTCCTGCTCAACCTTCTGAAAAACGGAATCCAGGCCATGCCGGAGGGGGGCCGGTTACACGTGGGGTTGGACAACAGAACCTCCCGCGCCATCATCAGTATTCGCGACTCCGGTATCGGAATTTCCCCGGAAAATCTGCCACGTATCTTCGAAGCATTCTGGAGCAGTAAGGCCCGTGGTACCGGGCTTGGCCTGGCTCTCTGTCGTAAAATAGTACAGGAGCATGGCGGCACATTGACCGTAGAAAGTGTGGTCGGGAACGGCACAATTTTTACGGTAACATTGCCATTGGCGGCAAACGTATAAAGAAAGGACTCCATGACGGCAACCATATTGATTGTAGAAGATGATGCTGTCTTTCGCGAACTGCTCAGTACTATTCTGGACGCGGCCGGTTACACGGTAGCCACAGCATCTGACGGTGGCGAAGGTCTGCGGCGTATTCAGCACGAGCGCTTCGATCTGGTGTTGTGCGACCTGAAGATGCCGATCAGGAGCGGATTGGAGCTGTTTCGGATGACTCGCGACGAGCCGTCTGCACCGCTCTTTATCTTTATTACCGCTTTTGGCCGGATAGAAGAGGCGGTGGCAGCCATCAAGGAGGGCGCTTTCGATTTTCTCTCCAAGCCGCTCAAGGATCCGGCCAGTCTGCTTGCAACGGTAGGGCGCGCGCTGGAGCAGGTGGAGCTGGAACGCATGTCGGTTTCTTTTCGCGAGACTGAACAGGCCGGTCTGCCGCCTGAAGAACTGATCTTTGCCGGGCAGGCAATGTATCCGGTCAAAAAACTGGTGACGGACGTGGCCAAAACGACGGCAACCGTCCTTTTGCATGGCGAGAGTGGAACCGGTAAGGAACTGATTGCGCGGATGATCCATCTGGCCAGTCCGCGTAAATCGGCACCGTTTATTCCGCTCAACTGTGCTGCCATTCCGGAAAACCTGCTTGAAAGCGAACTGTTTGGACATGAGCGGGGTGCCTTCACCGGAGCGGTTCAGGCCAGACGGGGGAAATTCGAACTGGCGCAGGGGGGCACTGTTTTTCTGGATGAGATCGGCGAAATGCCGCAGCTCTTGCAGGCCAAGCTACTGCGAGTTCTGCAGGAGCGGACGTTCGAGAGACTGGGAGGATCTCTACAGATCAAGGTCGATGTTCGCGTAATTGCCGCCTCAAATCGTGATTTGGGCAGGGAAGTTGCCGAAAAGCGCTTTCGAGAAGACCTGTTTTACCGGCTGAACGTATTTCCGATTACTCTGCCGCCGCTCCGAGAGCGGCTTGACGCCATCCCGCAGCTGGTCCGTCATTTTTGTGCACGTTTTTCCGCAGCTGCCGGCGCGCGTCGTCCGATCGGCATTTCGCCGGAGGCGATGTCGTTGTTACAGAAGCATATCTGGCCCGGCAATGTACGAGAACTGCAGAATATCATCGAACGGGGCAGCATTCTCTCGCGCGGCGAGATTACAGCCGCTGGACTTCCACCGGAACTACAGCTGCAATATCAGAACGTAGAAGCTCGTGACGGGATTCTCAAGCATCGCGAAAAAGAATCCATCATGAATACTCTCCAAAAGTTCAAAGGCAACCGGCGTCAGACTGCCGATACGCTCGGCATTTCACTCCGGACATTACAGTATCGCCTGAAAGATCTGGGCCTGCTGGTCAAGGAAGAATCGTAGAAAAAATCTATTCCGATGTACGAAAAGGAATCATCGCATGGAAGATCGTCCCATCATAAATCGAATTCTGATATCACTGGTAACGACGCAGCACCTCAGTTCCCGATTGAAACACACAAAATCATGTTAGACGGCGAACCGATCTGACATCGAAAGTGCAGCTAAAGCCAATACGTTTATCGTTTATGATTGACGATGCTACGAGTGCTGCGGTTGCTGTCACTACAATTTTCCTGGTTTTCATAGGTACTACCGCATATTGGTCCGACTCCGGATTCATCGATGATTCAGAGTCTTGTTAGATAACGCTCCTTCCGTTAATCCGCCGGGAAATGTTACAATTATGTGAACTCTACAGTACAGCCTTGCATTACTTCTCATGAAGATTATACTTGAGGCCATGTCATACTAACTGTGGAGGATACCATGATTTTGTATATAATTCGGCACGCTGAAGCGATAGAGGAGAATGAAACCCTGCAGGACCAGTGGCGCTATCTGACTGAAAAAGGAAGGGCCGCAGCCAGGAAAATCAGTTTAAAAATATTCAAGCACGGTCCTAAAGCCAGGCTTACTGTCACCAGTCCTCTGACCCGCGCTGTACAAACAGCAGAAATACTGGCTGAAAAGGCCTGTCGCAGAAATGTAATCATAGCAAGCCCACTGCTGCTTCCAGGGGCTGACATAGCTGAACTGGTCAACCATCTGAAGCAGTATGGAGATGCCAAACGCGTCATGCTGGTGGGACACGAACCGCAGCTTGGAATCTTAATAGCACGCCTGTTAGGTCTTGAAGGTGCTATAGTACCGATTAAAAAAGGATCGTGTGTCGCTTTAAAACTGGATCAAAATTCGATTGAAAAGCCTGCCTGTTTTCTCTGGCACCTGACACCCGGTAAAAACAAGATCTCGTCGTTTCAAAAAGCATTTCCGTAAACATGAGTGGCCGCACGGTACATGCGCCAGTGTATTTATCGCCAGATCCAGCCATAATTCTGGAGCGCTCGCGGGGTTTTCTGTTTGCACAGTGGGGAGAACTCGAACGGTTACGCCGCGAGGTGCAAAAGTCAGCGGAGCAGGATGATATCCACGATCTGCGTGTCGCCTCACGACGTTTCAGGGCGGCGCTGGGTCTCTGTAGACCGTTCGCTCCGAAGTCTACGATTATTGCGCTGAAGAAGAGTATTCGCATTGTAACTCAGGCTTTGGGTGCACTTCGTAATGTCGATGAAGCGCTCGCGTTCTTCCGGTTGCACGATTCTGTCGATCACTCTATAGACAGCCAGCTCTATAAAGCGCTTACCGTGCTGCGCAGCAAGGAACTGAAACGGATCAAAAAAGTGTTCGTTGCCTTCAAAGCCCGGGAACTCGACCACCAGGTACGGGAGATTGTTGCCAGAATGAACCGGGAACAGATAGCTGAGAACAACAGATTCTCGCTGGTAGCCTATTTTTCCGACGTCTCCATCCGGCTGTTTCTCCCCATACATCGGTTGTTGGCGATTGCTACAGCTCCTGGAAACAGATCTGCGCGGCACGCCCTACGCATCGCTATCAAGAAATGGCGTTATTTCTTCGAGATCATTGCGCCGATTCTGGATCGTGATAATACTCCCGTACTGGATCTGCTCAAGGAATATCAGACCCTGCTCGGGAGCATGAATGACATCGTCGAGTTTGAAATTCTGCTCAACAAACTGAAACTCCCAGACCACGTTCGGAAATCTGCTTCAGTTATTTTTCAGACAGAGGATGCTTTGCTGCTAGAGAAATTTGGTGCACTCATTGAACAGAAGCCGCTCAGTTACACATTTTTGATATAAGTGGTTTACAAGAGTCTGCAATGCTGTTGTGGTGGGTGCTGTTGTAAGCAGCCCCACCTGAGTGGTTCAATTCCCTCTGATGATTCCTTCTCTTCGGCAAGAATAGCCCATAGAGATGTGCCTTGTCCTCCTATCCGGTTGGTGGAGCCAACACCTAATAGTGGGGCGTTTTGAGTTTGGTTCTCAAGTGCGAAAAGTTCATAAATGTCAGCTTCGCGATCTCTTACTCTGACAACGGTTGTATCAAGACATGCGGCTACAATCGCAGCTGCTGCCTTAAAGCTGATTAGTCATTTGTTACTTTCCGTATCTTCTATAGGGAGCTTATCTGACTTGAGATCTATGAAATCGATTGCTGTCTGAAATGAAAATATGTTATTTCAGTCACGTACTGTTAGAAATATCAGAATCTTACGCCGGTTCTCAGAATCTATGGAGGTTGTATGAAACGCGCAACACAGATGATCCACGGAGGGCCGAACATTGATCAGCAGACCGGGGCAATGGGAGTGCCGATTTACCAGATATCGACCTATCAGCAGAATTCCGTTGATCATTTCAGAAAATATGACTACGCCCGTGGCGATAATCCTACCCGCGAAGCTCTTCAGGATACGATTGCAACCCTGGAAGGTGGCGCACATTGCCTGGCTTTCGCCTCCGGCATGGCGGCCATTTCGACCACGCTGATGATCTTTTCGCCCGGTGACCACCTGGTGGTCTGCGATGACGTCTACGGCGGCGCTTATCGGGTGCTTTCCACGATCTTCAGCCAGATGGGAATCAGCTCCACCTTCGTCGATGCCACCAACCTGGCCGCCATTGAAGCTGCCATCAAGCCCGAAACAAAAGGCATCTACCTGGAAACGCCTTCAAATCCCCTGCTGAAGGTCACCGACCTGCGTGGCGCCGTGCAGATCGCCAAACGGCACGGCATCATCACCCTGGTCGATAATACCTTCATGACCCCCTATCTGCAGCGTCCGCTGGAACTGGGCTGCGACATCGTGCTGCACAGCGGCACCAAGTTCATCAACGGTCATAGCGACGTTATCTGCGGATTTTCAGTCGTCACTGATCCCGAACTGGCCGCTCGCATCCGCTATATCCAGAACGCTTTCGGCACTGGACTCGGTCCGCAGGATTCGTTTTTAACCCTGCGCGGCGTCAAAACCCTCAAAGTCAGAATGGACCAGAGTCAGCTGAACACCATCAAGATCGCCAGCTGGCTGAAAACACATCCTCGCATAACAGCGGTCCACTATCCCGGTCTGCCCGAACACCCCGGCTACACGATCCACGCTTCTCAGGCCGATGGACCGGGTGCGGTCTTCTCATTCGAGCTGGACTCGTTTGAAACCACCAAACGCCTTCTGGAAGCTTCTCATCTGGCGGCGTTCGCCGTCAGTCTGGGTGGAGTTGAAAGCATCATCTCCTACCCGGCCCGCATGTCGCACGCCTCCGTGCCGCCCGAAGAACGACTGCGTAAAGGGATTACCGACACGCTGGTTCGGCTGTCCGTCGGCCTGGAAGATGCCGATGACCTGATTACCGATCTGCAACAGGCCATTGGCTAACCGTCATGAATATCACCATGAATGAAGGACCGGCTGTCGTTGCCGCCGGTTTGACGCTCGCAGAAATTGCTGCACTCCTCAAGCCGGGCGCTGATGTTCTGATCCTGAACGGTTTTCCGGCTGCACCTGCAACCGTGATCTCCGAAGGGGATCAACTCTTCCTGATCCGGCGTGGTGAAGTTCCCAGCGAGCATGAGCTGGAAGCACTGATGGCTGCCCGCCATACCCCCGGTGTACATGCCAGGCTCAAACAGGCTTCGGTCGGCATCGCCGGTGTGGGAGGACTCGGATCAGCTGTGGCCGTGGCGCTGGCGCGGGTCGGTGTCGGCACCCTGACCATCGCCGATTTTGACGTGGTCGAACCCTCAAATCTTAACCGTCAGCAGTATTTTATCGATCAGCTCGGACAGTTTAAAGTACATGCGCTGTGCGAGAACCTGCGAAGAATAAATCCCTACGTCACGGTTAAAGCACACTGCCTGAAGTTACATCCGGACAATATTCCGACTATTTTTGAAAACTGCCCGCTCGTTGTGGAGGCCTTTGACCGGGCCGACATGAAAGCCATGCTGGTCAACACCCTGCTGGGGTCGATGGATGATGTCATCGTCGTTGCCGCATCAGGCTTAGCCGGCTATGGGCCCAACAACCTGATTGCCACGCAGAAGATTTCGGAGCGACTGTATCTGGTAGGAGATAACATTTCTGAGGCCAAGCCGGGCAGCGGCCTGATGGCGCCGCGCGTCGGCATCGCCGCCTCACATCAGGCCAATCAGGTGGTCAGGTTAATTTTGGGAGAAGAAGAACCAAGTATAATTACGGATCTGGCCTTACAAACCTCGCAGCAAAAACACGCCAAATAACTGCGCAATGCAATACACCTCATAAAAACCATCCATAAGCACCTGAAATAAAACAAAATAACAACTTAAACACAAAAAGGTCTCAGTTATATCGCTAAATAACGTTGAAATCCTCTCTTTCACGGCATTGGTCAGGCCACTATGTGAGCAAGCATTCTTTCATCTGAACATTAAAAACCATAACATATTGACTTATAGCGATATAAGGCCATCAATCACATAAAAAACAAAACTGGCACTTAACTTGCTATTATAAAAACAACTACAAACTGACAGAAGCAAACCCGGTAATGCTTGTGGCAGTTCAGTATCACTACAATAAAAACTCACTAAAAAGGAGACTCACCATGTACATCTACGCAAGCATCCTCGGTTCCATTTCGGTAGCTACACTGGCTGTCCAGTTTCTGGCATATTACAACTACAAAAACAGGATTGATTTCAGCACTGCATTCGAGATCCCATCTGATAACGAGATCTGCCAGAACTGATTTAAGGCTGTACGCTGTTTGCACGAATACCACATCTCATGGAAATGAACTGTACGTAAAAGCCCCCGGTAGTATTGAATTTTCAATACTACCGGGGGCTTTCACCGTATCATACGCTTCGCAATGTTGTATGTTACCGCGAGAGACTGCTCCAGGTAACTTCTGCTTTGGGATTTTTTATCTTGAACTCCAGATACTGGGCCGCTTTTTTTAGTTTTTCATCAATTTCAGCTCTGTCTGAAAAGACTGATAACTCAGCCAGTACCCGCTTTTGGGCACTTTCCGACGAAAACCCGTTTCCCGAAACCACTCCGCGCAGATAACCGAGCAGCAGCTTCTGATTTTCCTCCCCGTGCACACGCTGCTGATCGGCGATGAACAACAGATACCAGGCCCGCTCCCGCACCTTCTCGCCCAACCGTTTTTCGTTTAACAGTGACTCGACCACCGTGGCGATACTCCCCTTTTCGGCGTAGTTCAGCGCCCTGTTCTCGATATAATACGCCAGGTAATCAAGGGCCGCCAGGCGACTCTGCACGTCACCAAACGTGAACAGCAGCATCTGCGTTGCCTGCAGTTTAAGCTCATCGGGTTGATCAGGAGAGAGAAAGCAGGGGAGCATCAGTGCCAGCTTTTCCCGTGCAGCGTCTTGCAGAGACTGTTCTTTGGCTTTCTGGCGGATCTGTTCCAGCAACTCACGTTTGTTGGCATACTCATCATAGCGGATCTGAATGATCAGATTACGGACCTCCTGATCATCGGAGACATCCCATAATTGATCAACGGCCTGTCGAATCCGGCTGCAGACGGTCTGAATTTTATCTTCTTTGGAGGGCTCATCCTGATTCCAGTAGTCGGGATAGGTATCCAAAACCGTATCAGCCCCCTCGGATGTTTGCGATTTTTGGAGAACCATACGGAAATAATTCAGCAACGTAATCTGATAACTGCTGCCACCATCATTAAGCGGCCTCAGCAGATCCGCCAGAAACGTACTATTCAGCCCCACCGACCCGCTACAGAGCAAGCGATAGACCCCCTCGGCCTTGTCAACTTGTCGTTCGATGTATTTGTGGCGTAATGTTTCGCCAAGATTGGTCGAACGGACCTTCTTAAAAAAAACACTCAGCAGATTGGAAGCATGATGCTTGATATTGTCGTCGGTATCATCTGAAACCACGATATCCAGACAGGCATCAAAAATCCTGACCTGTTCCGGTTCATCCCGCGAGCTGTCGATATAATCTTCCAGAATCGCAATAATCTGTGCCATGTGCATACGGTTGCGGCTGTTCAGCAGCGTCAGAAACGTATCACGCAGACTGCCGGAATCGACAATACCGAACAGGAACTTGACGGCAGCGTTACGACTGCTGGCCCCCTTGCCATCGGCAGATTTAAGCAGCTTCAGAATACTTTCGGCCGGATCAGTTACCCAGCCCGGCACAAGATCTTCCATGAAACGCTCAGCTTTCCTGCGCACACGGGCATCCAGATCATAGATAAAGTAGCGGGCAACATCTACTCTGAATTCACGGGTTGCGGACGATTCGGCAATGATCTCGAAGGCGCTCGCCTTATCCTTGGCCGACAGTTGGGCGATGTCTTTTTTTGCCTTGGAAGAATCATTAATTTTGATATAAAACGTGACAATATCCTTGACAGAAACATCATCTTCTATGTCCATAGAACGTGCCTTTCATAAAAATTTGTGCGAGTATACCCGCTGCTGCTACAATGCGCAACACGCTGGCTGAGATAGCGTATAACGACCGGGGAGTGCATCATGAAAATACCGAAGAGAACCGTACTAATGCCTGCGATAGGGCACCTTTTTGTCCTTTTGCTGCTGCCTATGCCGACGACAGCGGCCAACCTGGTTACGCTCTATCGGGACGGCACGCTGCTTGAGCAGGATGCTTCGGCACGAAAAGGGGTAGCGGTCGTGCCACTGGCAGCGGGGCTTATGGAAGGGACGTTAAAAGTTTTCCCGACAGCCGGAACGACCGTTCTGACGGTCGAGATCATACCGGCCACGACCGGCACAAAACACGACACTGAGCTTGACGCACTGCTTGAGAATCGACGGCGGATGGAGGATCGACTGCAGGCACTGGCAACGCGCGAAGAAATTTTTACGGCGGCGGCCAAATCACAGGGGGGCAAGGCACCGCGCAAGACCAAGACCAACCCTGACCCGCTGCAGACGATTCGTCAGGGGACCGATTTTGCGATTGCGCAACTGGAAGCGGTCTATACCGCCCGTCGCAGGACAGAGCAGGAGATAAAAAAAATTGACGCCAGTATTGGCGCAGCCCGCGCTCGCAGGCGAACTGCCGGCAGCAGCGCCCGTATCACCGTTACTCCGGCCAATGGCTCGCTGCTTGTCCGCTATGCGATCGGAGAAACCGGATGGCAACCACAGTATGACCTTCATCTGCTTGGTAACGGAACAGCCCGACTGCGGCTTTCCGCCCGACTGACACGCAGCTATCCTGACGCACGCATCAGGGTCTCAAGCGACTCCTGGACCGAACGTGGAACCGTTACATATCCACTGCCACAATCGAGCCTGGCGGCGGTGGCCAGCTTTACGCTGCCGCTCACGGAAGAAACGTATCAGGAGGGGATCGCAACCCGCTTTTCCGGTACGATAACCAATACCACTCCCGGTTATCTACCGCCCGGAGAGAGCAGCCTCTATAAAAACGGCGTTTACGTGGGACGTTTACGGTTTGAAGGGATTTCATCGGGGCGCAGAACGCTTCTTAAAATGGGTATCTGATCAGGTTGCGAGTGCCGCCGCCACGGCCTTGCTCAAACTGCTGCAACTGTACGGCTTCTGCAGAAACCCACAGGCACCCAGTTCACCCAGCTCTGCAGCAGTGCCTTCACCGTGGAAACCGGAGCAGAAGAGCACTTTGAGATGCGGATCAGATTCGCGCAAACGAAGATACGTCTCACGTCCACCCAGGCGTGGCATGATCATGTCAAGAATCACCAGATGTATCTCGTCGCGGTGAGCGGCATAAAGCTCTAAGGCCTGCTGACCATCTTCGGCTAGATAGACCGTGTAGCCCAGATCTTCCAGCATTTCCCCGCTGATTGCCCGTAAAATTTCCTCGTCATCAACCATCAGAATGCCGCCGCTCCCCCGTATAGCCGCTTCACTGTCAGATGGTGTTCTGGTTTTGGCGACTGCCAGCGGCAGGTATATGTTGAATACCGAGCCGAGTCCTGCCTGGCTCTGCAGACGAATTTCTCCGGCATGGGCGCTCACCGTTCCATACACGGCTGCCAGGCCGAGGCCGGTTCCTCTGCCGCTCTCCTTGGTAGTAAAAAACGGTTCAAAGACATGTTCCATTACCTCGTCGGTCATGCCGCAGCCATTATCGGAAACCGATATCTCCAGGTAGCTGCCTGCCTGGAAGGAGAATGACGGCGTGAGACAGGCCTCGCCATCAAGAACGATCAGCGCCGTTGCAAAGGTCAGCACACCCCCCTCCGGCATGGCGTCACGGGCATTGATGCCAAGGTTGAGCAGCGCATTCTGCAACTGGGTCTGATCGCCGATCACAACCGGGTCGCCGGCTGTGAAACGGGTACGCAGCTCGATCCGCCGGTCTATCGTTCGTTCAAGCAGTGTGATAACCGACCGGATCGTTTCGTGGATATGCACGGGAGCGGAATCCGTCTTCTGCTTGCGGGAGAAGGTCAGCAAATCACGGGTCAGATCGGCCGAGCGCGTGGCAGCCTCAAGAATGGTAGCGATCATCTTCATATTTTTCTCATCGCCCGAAAGACGCCGCTGCAACATTTCGGCAGTTCCCAAAATCGCCGCCAGCATATTGTTGAAATCATGGGCGATGCCACCGGCCAACTGCCCGACGACCTCCATCTTCTGCACCTGCTGAAGCTGCTCGCGCAGACGCTGCTGTTCGGATATTTCCAGGGCCGTACTCAGTATGAACGGTTTGCCGCCAATCTCCACGCGGCTGCCGGAAAACAGCGCTGTGATGATCCTGCCATCCTTACGCCGCATCTGCGCTTCAAAATTGTGGACAGCGCCCTGTTCCCGCAACATTTTCAGATAGTTCCGGTGATCTTCCTCCAGCACCCAGAGCCCCAGATCAAGAGGCGATTTCCCGATTACCTCGTCCCGCGCAAAACCAAACATATCAATGCAGGCCTGGTTGACCTCGTAAAAGGTCCCTTTCGGAACTGTGGTAAGCGCGACGGTGATGGGGGATGTATCAAAAACCGCCTTGAACTTCTGAGCGCTTTCTTCAACAACATTAAGCTGAACCTGTAAATTTGCTTCACTTATCAACAGTCGATCATACGTCTGGTGGTATTCCTTGATCTGGGCCCGCAGCATTTCCTCTGTTAGCGCCAGCTCCTGCTGGTTCTTCTGATACTCGTCCACCTGCAACTGTACTTCAGCGGTGAGGCGCTTTTCCATCCGCACCATATTTTTGAAAAGCAGCATTAAAATGACAGCTACCAAAACAGTCGCCACCAGCGTGGCCTTCAGCAGCAGCATTGCTTCACTGTTTAACTCATCAGCCCATGAACCGGCACAGATGATCCAATCCCAATCGGCAAAAGTACGATAGGCAACCAGCCTGTCGCGTGGCGCCGCTTCGCCGCGCTTCCAGGTGGTCCAGGGATAGCGGGTAATACCCTCTTTTTTTCCGCCGATCGCCCTTACAATTGTAGCGCCTTCAACATCACTGGAATCAATTATGCTGGCGCCACCCTTGGCATCCAGTATAAAAATAGAACCGCTCTGCCCTATCCTGATGCGACGGATCTTTTCAATAAGACCCTTGAGATGATCGGTAAAATCAAGTCCGATGAAAAGCACAGCGATTACATTGCCGCGATCATCTTTGATGGACTGGTATGAAGTCATGTAATCGTTGCCGAACAACTCCGCCTTACCGACATAATCGACCCCCAGCATAAGTCCTTGATAGGCCGGATGATTTCTTTCGAGAAGCGTTCCGACAGCCCGACTGCCATCCTCCTTTTTAAGAGACGTTGACACTCTGATGAAATCGTCACCCGAACGCACAAAAACGGTTCCGAACGCTTTGGTGACATCAGTAAACCGGTCCACAACTTCGGTATTACGATTAAGAATAGTCGATCCGCTTCTTAAAAGCGGCGATTTTTTCCCAGCAATAATGATGCTCATGGCGGGGTCAATCGAGAAGGTGGCCGGAAAATACGACCTGAAGACGGCGGCAAGTTTGACGGTACTATCAGCTAACGCGGCATGGTAGGAGGACATACTCGCTTCAAGGAGAACAACTTGCTTAGTGAGCTCTTGTTCGGTACGTTTTTCCAGTCGACCGGTCAAGTACGTCGTCAAGGACACCGCAAAAACTGCCATGACGACGAGTATCAAAAGATAATAGACTCGTGCGCTCCACATGCTGGAGGTATGATCGCGCAACGTATTTATCATGACATCTGATGTAATAGTTCGTTAATCTTTGCCATCAGGCCGTTCACGGTAAACGGTTTTTGCAGGAAGTGTTTCCCGTCAGCAGCAGCACTGTTCTGATCAAAAGCGTTGTTGGTATAGCCGGAGATATACAGAACCGTATCAATCTCTGGATAATCATGCCTGATCTGTTCAAAAAGCTGCTGACCATTCATACCGGGCATGACAACATCGGTTATCACCAGGTCAATTTTTTCCGGAATGTTTTTCAGCATCTGCAGGGCTCGCTCGGGGTGCTCGGCGCTGTAGACCCGAAAGCCGAACCCCTGCAGCAGTTCGTTGGTCATAATCCGCACCGTTTCGTTATCTTCCACGATCAGTATGGTGGCGCTGCCGGAATGCAGCGTCGCAGCTGCGTCCACCTCCGCCCTGACAACCTGCGGCGGCTCATTTGTGGCGGGCAGATAGAGGGAAAACGTGCTGCCGTGACCTTCACAGCTGGAAGCCATTATGAAACCGTTATGCTGTTTCACAATGCCATAGACGTTGGCCAGCCCAAGACCGGTACCGTGTCCGACCTCCTTGGTGCTGAAAAAAGGTTCGAAAATATGCCGGATCGTCTCATCCGACATACCACAGCCAGTGTCACGAAACGACAGCAGCACCGAGTGTCCCGGCTTCATACCGGGATGCTGACCGGCAGATTCTTCATCAATCGTGACATGACCGGTTTCAATCGTAATAGTGCCGTTGACCGCGATGGCATCCTGGGCGTTGATGGTAAGATTCAGCAGAACCTGTTCAAGTTTGGAACGATCCGCATTAATCAGCAGCGGGTGCGGCGCCAGCGCCAGTTCAAGCGTGATCGTTTCGCGCAACGTGCGGCTGATCATGGTGTGAAATGAGGTGATGACTTCATTCAGATCAACCGGCTGCATCTGCATGACCTGCTTGCGACCGAAACTGAGCAGCTGCTGCGTCAGATCACGGGCTTTACCGGATGCTTTTATAATGCCGTCAACACGTGACTGGAACGTGGCATCTTCCGGCAGCACCCGTTTCAGCATGTCGGCATAGATCAGAATCGGCGTCAGCAGGTTGTTGAAATCATGGGCGATGCCACCGGCCAGGTGTCCGATCGCCTCCATCTTCTGCGCGTGAAGCAGCTGTAGCTGCAGCTCGGCCCGCTCGGTCCGACTGCGGCTCCGCTCAACCGCTATCGCAACAAGAGTAACCGCCTGCTGTATCAGGCGGAGCTCGTTTTCAGCAGGAACACCGGTAGTACGGCGATACAACGCAAAAATGCCCTGTAGCTGGCCGGCAGAGGAAAAAATCGGCTCCGACCAGCATGAGCGCAAATCCGCTTCACGGGCCGGCACAAAATCTTTCCAGAAGGGATGGCTTGCAAGATCCTCCACAACCACCCGTTCCCGCCGAAACGCCGCCGTATCGCACGACCCGGCTCCATCGACAAGCTGTATCCCGTCAACAGCCTGATTAAAGGCATCCGGCAGACTCGGAGCAACCCCGTTGGTCAGGCGGGCACCATCCTCATCAACCAGCAGAATCGAGCAGAGTGCACCCGGGCTTTCCTGCTCGATGACCCCGACAATACCGGCCAGCAGAGCCGGCAGCGGCTCGGCGATGGCGATGCGTTCCAGGATGGTGGACCTCACCCGTTCACGCTGTTCGGCACGCTTCAGTTCATCGATATCCTTGACGATATACACCGCGCGAACAATTTCACCGCCGGAGTCAAACACAGGATCGACGGCAATTTCAAACCATTTCCCCTCAATCTCCAGCTGCACGGACGCTCGACTTCTGCTGCGCTGCATCCGTTCAAAAGGACAATCGATGCGCGGCATGATCGTTCCGTAGGTGACCTGACAGCAGTGTTTGCCAACGATCTCGTACGGTGCGCACTTGAAGATCTTCTGCGACGCATTATTGGCGCGCAGGATGAGCCGGTTCATATCCAGCAGCCAGACCGCATCATCAAAGGCATCAAAGGTGGTCCGCCATTCCATGGCCACCGATTCCAGCTTGTATTCCAGCTCTTTATGCAGCGAGATATCGCGCACCGTACTCAGAATCCGCCGGCAGCCATCCAACTCCAGAACACGGGCATGCACCTCGATCGGCAGGTAACTGCCCGACTTCCGCTGATAGGCCGACTCGTAGAACGCTTCCCCCGACTGCTGCAGCAAGCGGGTTGCAGAAAACAGCCGGTCGGCATAGTCCGGCGGTTCAATACCCGCGAGCCCATGCCGGCAGATTTCCTCCTGTGTATAGCCGGTCATGTCCGGCAGCGCCTGGTTAAAATAGATCAGGGCGCCCTGTTCATCCTGCAGCAGCACAGCGTCTGAGGCAATTTCCAGCAGTTGCGAGTTGAATTGCAGCTCGGATTGCTGAGCGTGAAGCCTCTGGTTTACCCGCGCGATCTCGTGCAACTGGCGCAGAAATTTTACAGAGACAAAGAGTGCCAGCAGCGCCAGAACCAGGGCAATGACACCCTGCTTCCAGAGCCCCGTTCTCCAAGCGGCAAGTACATCCGCACGGCTGTAGGAGACAATCGCCACCACCGGAAAACGGTGCAGTTTGTTGTAGGCGATGATCCGTTCATCGCCGGTATAAGGGGAGCGGATATGGTGCACACCCGCTATCGATTGAGGCAACCAGGTTGAAAAGAGGATGGAGCCTTTGATATCCTTTACATACGGTTCGGGAGGAGTGGGCACCAACGTAAGAATATCGCCGCCAACTGTGGCCAGGGTGATACGCCCTGAAGAACCGACATCGACGCTGCGATGGAAGTTTTCAAAATACGAGCTTTCTACCGTCAGCGAGATCACGCCGTCAAAACTTCCATCAGCAGCGCGAAGCGCCCGGGAAAGACTGAAATGGGTACTGTTGGTAATGTTGCTCGTGTGAGGTGCTGAAATAAAGAGGCCGGAGGCGGGTGTGTCGCGGTGATACCTGAAAGAGGAGCGGTCGGAAAGATTTCTAACAGCGTGTGGAAATTCATGGGAGTGGGCAGTCAGGTTGCCGGCCCGGTCGAGGACATAAATTGAGCTGTACTGCAGTTCGCTGCTGATTCGGTTCCGAATGATCCGATGGAAGCGCGGTGATCTGGGCGCCGCAATACCGCCATTGGCCACGATATCGGCTATCAGCTCGTCAAGTGAACTATTCACCTCGACAAAGACACGGTCGGCATGTTCCATCAGTGCTGCTGCATAACTGGCAGCGCTCCTGCCGGCAGCAGCGATGATCAAATCCCGTTCACGCAGAGCCTGCCACCAGAACAGGCACAACATGACCAGCAGCACCGTGCTGACCAGCAGAATAAAGCGGTGGCGTACCCGTAGGTAATAATCCTGCGACATAACCGGGCTCCGAATGGGCATACGACGGATAGAACAGCGTTAATTAAATAACAGAGTCCGGTTGAAAGGTAAAGATCATACCTTCGCGTTCACGCCGCAAAATGCAACAAATCGTTCCGCTGTCAGTGGCGGGCTGAAATAATACCCCTGAATGACGGGACAGCCACGCTCCAGCAGATACTGCAGCTGTTCTTCGGTTTCCACCCCTTCCGCCACCAGTTCCACACCGAGTCCATGCCCCATGGCGATAATCGTGTTGACCACGGCCGCATCATTAGGTGTGGAGAGCATCCGCCGTACAAACGATATATCGATTTTGAGCTCATTGATCGGCAAACGCCCCAAATAAGCCAGCGATGAATAGCCGGTACCGAAATCATCCAGTGAGAGCGTGACGCCGATCTCCTTCAAATCGGCCAGTTTCTTCAGCGTAGGATCACTGTCGGTCATGATCACACTTTCGGTCAGTTCCAGACAGAGGCAGACAGGCTCAAGTCCGCTCTGTTCCAGAACCCGCCGCACGGTAAGTTCCAGATCGCTGCGCATGAACTGCAGAGCGGAGATATTGACCGATATTCGCATGGCGGGCAGTCCGGCCTGCCGCCAGGCAACCGCCTGCCGACACGCTTCCTGCAGCACCCATTCACCGACCGGTACAATCAGCCCGTTTTCCTCCAGAATCGGAATAAACTGCGTCGGTGTAACCGGGCTTTCGCCAGCCGGTGTCCATCGTAACAGCGCCTCGACACCGACGATTGACCGTGAGCACTGATCTACTTGCGGCTGATACTGGAGCGTGAACTCATCACGCTCCAGCGCCTTGCGCAGTCGGGCATCCCACAGAAATCGCTGTTCCAGCTGGCTGTTCAACTCGCGAGTGTACAAGACAACCGCATTTTTGCCGTCCCGTTTGGCTTGATACATGGCCGCCTCAGCATTTTTGAGCATGCTCTCGACGCACTCCCCATCTTCGGGGTAGATGGCCACGCCGATACAGGCAGAGGTGGTGATTTCGGTGCCCTTAATCATGAACACATCGTTCAAGGCGCTGCGGATACGCTCCGCCTGAAACAGGGCACTATCAGCCTCTCTCGACAGCGGCGGCACAACGGTGAACTCGTCCCCCACAAATCGAGACACGACGGTATTGAGCCCACAGGCCAGCTCCATGCGATGCGCGATCTCTTTGAGCAGCAGATCACCGAAGTCATGCCCGAAGGTATCGTTAACCGCCTTCAGGTTGTCGATATCCAGCACCATCAAAGTCAGGAACTGGGTGTCATGATCGACCAACTCTAGCTGTAGTTCCAGGTATTTTTGGAAATAGTAACGATTGGGAAGTCCGGTCAACTGATCAAAATTGGCCTGATAATAGAGCTGATCTTCGTGACGCTTGCGAGCGGTGATATCTTCCTTGTTGGCAACATAATGGGTAATCGAGCCGTGCTCGTCCTTGATCGGAGCAATACTGCAGAGCTCCCAGTACTGACGGCCATCCTTGGTTTTATTGCAGAATTCACCCTGCCACTCCCGGCCGGAGCTTATAGTTTGCCACATTTCTTTATAATAGCTGTCCAGCTGTTTGTCGGACCTGAGTATACGCGGATTCCGCCCGATCGCCTCTTCACTGCTGTAGCCGGATACTTCCGTGAATTTGGGATTGACATACTCGATGGTGCCGTTGACATCGGTAATAACGACACTATTGGCGCTCTGTTCGACGGCGATACACAGAGTGCGTAATTCAGCCGTCCGCTGCTTGACCAGCAGTTCCAGATTTTCATGATAGGCACGGTTTTCACTGACAAGACGGGCGCGTTCCCGGCAACGGTTAACGACAAACTCCAGTTCGGCCAGATCGGCCAGCGGTTTCGGCAGATAATCCCAGGCCCCGCAGCGTAAAGCCTGCAAGGCGTCCGTCAACATACCGGTACCGGAAAGCACGACAATCGGCAGATTGTCATCAAGGCTGGTGACGGAGGTAACCACTTCCAGTCCATCAACATTCGGCATGCGCAGATCGGTTATGATGACATCCGGGCGCATATTCGTCAGCATGTCAATGCCCTCGTGACCATCACAGGCCTGAAGCACGATATATCCGCAGTCTTCGAAGAAAGCCGCGATACTGCTGCGCACCGCCTCTTCATCATCAATCGTTAAAAGCACCGGAGGGCTGACGTTGACGCTCATACGGTTGCCCCCCTGCGAAGCGCTCTGGCTCGGATTCTGTCGGTCAGTGTGGCCAATTCATGGATCGGTTTAAAGAAAACATCCTCCGGCGTCATGCCAAGCGAGCGGAGTGTATCCGAGAGTAAGTAGTCGGAGCCGGTATGCAGCAGGTACGCGGTTACCGGCGAGATGCCGAAAGCCTGCTCAATAAACGCCTCACCGCTCATGCCGGGCAGACGCAGATCGGAGATACACGTCGTCGGAAGCTGCTGAGCGACCAGCTCCAAGGCCTCTTCGCCGTCAACCGCATAGAATACCGTAAAGCCTTCATCCTCAAGATAGGCCCCGACACACTCGCGGACAATGTCGTTATCATCGACCAGTACGACGCTGATGTCAGCGTTCCCACTCATGACACCCCTCCCCGCACATCCAGACTCGTCGCCGGCAGCATGACCGAAATACAGCAACCGTTACCCGGTTGAGACTGGACCTCGATCGAGCCATGGTGCCCTTTGGTGATTATCGCGTAGGCGACCGACAACCCAAGACCGGTACCGATCCCGACCGGCTTGGTTGAAAAAAACGGCTCAAAAATCCGCACGCGGGTGACTTCGTCCATGCCGGGGCCGTTATCCACGATCCGGATCACCGCCATACCCTCACGCAGCGTGGTCTGCAATAAAATATGCGGAGCTTCCGTTTGACCGGAGCCAGCCATGGCCTGCGCCGCATTTTTAAGGATATTCAGCAGCACCTGCTCCACTTCCGAAACGATCATACTGACCGACGGCAGATCAGCGGCATATTCGCGTACCAACCGGATATTTTTGAAGTTATACAGTTTTTTCATATCGTAGTCGCTGGCAGCCAGCTTCAGAACTTCATCCAGCACCGATGCCAGATCAACCTTTTCAAAGCGGGCCTCACCGCGCCTGCTGAAATGCAGCATGTCGGTGATGATCGTGGCTGCCCGCATACCGGCTGTACGGATATGGCCGATAAAATCGAAGATTCCGCGCTTATCGAGGTAGGCCCGCACTAGTTCCAGACTGACGCCGACTTCTGCAGCGACAACATGATTGGCAGGGATATCAGGAGAAACCCGGCGCTCTATATTCTGGGCGTTCTGCATGATCGCGCCCAGCGGGTTATTGATCTCATGTGCCATACCGGCCGCCAGCCCCCCCACCATCGACATCTTTTCGGTCTGGGCCATGATCTCTTCGATGCGGACGTGTTCGCTGATGTCCTCGATACGGATGACCGCCATAGAGGAATTTTCAGAGATCAGCGGATACATATGCAGCGAATAGTAGCGGCTGGTTGCGACAGTACGATGCAGAATCAGTTCATGCGTTACCGGCACCTTGTGATCAATTACCTCTTTCACATGATGCAGTTGATCCTTGAACTGCGGAAGCAGCGTCTCTACCTGCATTCCATACGCATCCCGGGCAACAACACCGCTCAGCAGTTCAAAACGCCGGTTAACAAGTTCGATACGACCATCACGATCAACAGTGGCGATAATTGAAGGGAGCGTATCAAGAATAGCGGAGAGCGACATCTTGAACTGTTCCAGCCGCTCGGTAGCCAGCTTTAACTCGCTGATATCACGCACGTCTTCAACAAGCCCGCCATAGTTCGATTCACCTATGCACCTGGTTTCAGCTTGAAAGTTCATCATATTTCTCCGCAGTACCAGCCTGTCACGGTTACGAGCATGTCAGAGAATCTGCCACGGCCCGGCTCAGTTCACTGCGACTGTAGGGTTTATGAATAAACCCCATTGCGCCCAGCTCCCGCAGCTCAGCTTCAGTCCCCTCACGATGAAAACCGGAGCAGAAAAGAATTTTGATGCCGGGATTTTTCTGATGCAGACGCTGGCAGGTTTCTTTGCCACCCATTTTCGGCATGATCATGTCGAGCATGACCAGCGCAATCTTATCCCGGTGCTCCTCATAAACCTCAAGCGCCTCTACCCCGTTTTGTGCGAGAAACACCGTATAACCGAGGTCTTCGAGCATATCACGCCCAACCTCACGCAAAATCTCCTCATCATCGACCAGCAGGATGCCGCCGCTGCCGGTAACGGCTTCCACTGGTGCCACCTGAAAATCAACCGCTTCTGCCGCCAGCGGGAGATAGAGCGTAAAGTTTGAGCCCAGCCCCGGCTCGCTCTGCACCGTGATTTTTCCGTCCAGATTTCTGACCGTGCCATAGACAGCTGCCAATCCCAGACCGGTACCCTTTCCGGTCTCCTTGGTACTGAAAAAAGGTTCGAAGATATGTTCCATTACCTGCGGAGTCATGCCGACGCCGGTGTCTGACACCGTAATCTGCAGATATGTGCCTGCGGCCAGAGTTGATCCCGACTGTGGGCTTCCAGAGCCGTGACGCATGATCACAGATGTTGCGATTGTCAAGGTACCCCCGCGCGGCATAGCGTCACGGGCGTTAACCCCCAGATTGAGCAGCGCGTTCTGTAGCTGGGTGGCATCACCCAGAACAACCGGATCAAGCGCCCCCAGGCGAGTTCGAATGCGGATCTGCTTGTCGATGGTACGCTCCAGAAGAGCTACAACCGACGTAATCGTTTCATTCAAATGTACCGGCTGTACGGCAATTTTACCTTTGCGGGAGAAGGTCAACAGATCACGGGTAAGTTCGGCAGAGCGGGTAGCGGCATCGACGATGGTAGCTGCCAGTTTCTGGTTCCTGGCATCTCCCGCCAGGCGGCGTTGCAAAAGCTCGGCAGCGGCCATGATTCCGGCCAGCATATTATTAAAATCATGGGCAATGCCCCCGGCCAGCTGGCCGATAACATCCATCTTGTGCGCCTGATGCAGCTGGGCCTGGAGCCGTTTCTGCTCGGTGATATCCATCACCGCGCTCAGGACGCTTGATTGACCAGCCATTTCCAGACAGACGCCAGAGAAAAGAACCGTAAACTGGCCACCACCTTTGCGACACATATCCACTTCAAAGTTGTGTACGTGACCATGCTCACGCAGGATGTGCAGGTATCGTGACCGATCAGCTTCATGCTGCCAGATCCCCAGCTCCAGCGTGGTTTTACCAAGCGCTTCCTCGCGCGAATATCCGAACATATCGATAAACGCCTGGTTGACCTCGGTGAAGGTTCCATCCGGCAGAGACGTCAGGGCCACCGTTATCGGGGAGCTCTCGAAAACCGCTTTGAATTTCTGAGAGCTTGATTCAACCGCTTCCAGCTGCAGCCGCAGCATCTCCTTGGTAGCAAGCAGCTGGTCGTGGGTGCGCTGGTATTCGTCTATCTGAGAGCGCAGCATCTCCTCCGTGGCCAGCAGACCATCCTGACTCAGCAGGTATTCATCGACCTGCGCCCGCAGCATCTCTTCCGTTGCCAGCAACTCTTCCTGTGACTCCTGATACTGATCAATTTTGAGGCGCAGCAGCTCCTCAAGCCGTTTCCGTTTGCGAATATTCAGGGTCAACAGAATCAACCCGACCGTTGTACTGCCCGTAAAAAGTCCCGCCATCCAGAAAGCTGTCTTGCTGATTGCCAGAGTTGCAGGCGGCTTGTTGATAACAACCGCATCACTCGGCAGCCCGGAGGGAGAAATAGCAAATTTTTTAAGGACACGGTAATCGAACATCGGGTCAGAAAGATGATCTGTTATGATCGGCAAACGCTCCGGAGATTCACCCGCGATAATTTTCACCGCCAGTTCGGCTGCTTTCTGCCCCTGCATCTGCCCCGCCATCATACGTCCACCGACAACCCCGGCTCCCAGTTGTTCCAGATAAACGGAGTAGACCGGAACCGGGCTGGCGCTGCTGACCAGTCGGGCCGCTTCAGAATGCGTGAACGTTCGGCCACCTTTTTCAACGGTATAGGAAAGCATCAACACTAGATGATAGGGTGTAATTGCCTTCAGCTTTTGCACCGTCTCTTCCAGCGGCATTTCTTCCATAAAATGGAGCCTGATGGCGGGAAAGAGCGGTGCGGTCTTTTGTAATTCACTCCTAATGGCAAGACCGGTATCAGTGAAATCATGAATCACGACCACGTCGCGCACCGCCGGATGCAGGCGCAGCGCCAATTCCAGCGTACCGGCAAAATCATGAAATTCCGCTACGCCGGTGACGCCGGACTGCCCGGCAATCATGGTCGGAACGAAATCATTGATACCGCAGAACACCAGTGGTGTACCGGGAGAAAATCTCTGCCGGTAGGTCAGGGCGAATTCCAGCGCCGCGTTATCCAGAGCAATGATGACATCCAGATGCCGCCCTGCATACTTGGCTTCCAGCAGGTCGGCCAGACGGGAAAAATGTTTTTTGGCAGGGAATTTTTTGGTATCAAGATGCTCAAGGAGCAGTTCAACACGCGGAAAAGATGCTGAAAGGCCTTTGCGAAGCCCCTCCAGTTCATGTTCCGACCAGTCGTAGCCGGTGTTGTATGAATTGAGGACGAGTATATGCGGAACGGGAGCAGCCGCCACCGGACCGACGGAGGACAGAGAGACCAGCATAGTAATGCAGATCAGCAGAAAAGAGTACATGTGGGATCTGGGATCGCGCAGGATGCCTCCCGTCACATTCAGTAGCGCCATTAAATTCAGCTAGTAGTATCATATCAGCATTCAGAATGGAAACAGCTAAAACAGCAGACAGCCAGCCGGAATATCCGGATGGCCGTCTTTTACTGCGCGACAATTATTTGTAAAGGCTATTTCAGCAATAATTCAATCCTGGCACTCTTTTTTGCTTCGGCGATATATGCCCCAACGGCGGAATTAAGTTTCTGCCCTTTGAGATACTCTTCGATTTTAACTTTGGCTTCCTTGAACGCAACCGACTCAGCAGCCTTTTTGTCCGTCAACTTGATGATGTGGTAACCGAACTGCGTCTCGACCACATCACTGATGTCCCCCGGTTTCATCGCATAGGCAGCTTTTTCAAAGGGGGCCACCATCTGTCCCTTGCCGAAATATCCGAGATCGCCCCCCTGCTTGGCACTGGGACAGGTCGAGTTGTTTTTTGCCAGTTCGGCAAAATCGGCACCGCCAGCCAGCTCCTTGCGCAGTTTGTCAGCCTTTTCACGCGCCTTTTTCTTATCATCACCGGAAGCGGCAGCTTCAACTCCGATCAGGATATGGCTGGCTTTGACCGATTCATCACGCTTGAACTTGTCCGGATTCTGGTCATAAAATTTGCGGACGTCCTCTTCGGATACGGTCGCCTTTGCAGCCAACGTACTCTCGACAAAATTGGAGATCAAAAGGTCACGACGGGTGTACTCACGCAGGTCCTTTTCATTCATCTCCAATTCCTTGATCGCATTCTGAAAGTCCTTCTGATCCTTGAAGCGCGCCTTACCCTGAGCCAGCTTTTCATCAATCTTCTTATCCAGATCTTTGACTTCCAGCTTGTCGGCAGCCTGATAGAGCAGTTCAGCAGACACAAGCTGTTCAAGAGCCTGCTTGTCAAGCGCTGCCTGTTTTTCCTGCGGTATCGATTGTCCACGCGACAGCACCTTACGGGCACGGCGCAATTCGACGGCATCGATAGCCACACCATTGACGCGCGCCACCGCTCCCTGAACCTCAGATACGGCGGGGGCTGCTGCAACGGTAGGAGCACTCTCAAGTTTTGCAGCTGGTTCAACAGCCATAACGCCGGTTCCACTTAAAACCAGTGCCGCGACAACAAAAACTTTCAAATACGAATGGTAATTCTGCATGGTACAAGATCTCCTTGGGATGAAATGTTACGTTGTCGCACCATAACACAGTCGACAGTCTGATGAAAAGCCAAACATACTTTTGACATTTGCAGCCCCCTACGGTACATTTACGCGCACATTACGTGACATCTGCACTTAGTCTACAGGTTTTTGTTGATGCCGATACCGGGAGGAAACGTGGAAATGAAGAGGGTTCTGGTTGTTGATGACAGTCTTTCAGTTGCCCGGCAGCTGGAAAAAATTATTGCTGAATCAGGCGACTTCACCTGCGTCGGTCACGCAAAAAATGGCGCTGAAGCGATCAGGATGAATCATAGTGAAGACCCGGAGATTATCTGCATGGATATGAATATGCCCGGAATGGATGGTCTGACCGCACTGCGCACCCTCTCCGTGATGGACAAACAGGTCAAAGTTGTCATGGTGACCTCACTGGGTGGCGTTGGCGACAAATTTACCGAAGCGCTGAAACTGGGCGCAAAAAACGTCATTTCAAAACCATTCGAAGCAGAGGGCGTACTCAGAATCCTGCGCGAACTCTGATACTCATAACATTTATCGACAATTTAACAAGGGGATCTGCACATGGCTGTCAAATTTTTCGGTCAATTTCTGGTAGAGAAAGGGCTTGTTTCACGGGACAGTCTGCTCGCCGCTATCGAGCTTCAGGAAAAGAACAATCTCAAACTTGGCGAGATGGCGCTTTCGATGGGGTATATCACTCCTGCCGATATCGAACGGGCTCACAACGCCCAGATGTCAAAAGATATGAAACTGGGCGATCTTCTGGTTGAAATGGGCATACTGTCCGCGACGCAACTGAATGGGGTCATCGCCCGCCAGAAAGAAACCCACCTCTACATCGGTGAAGCACTGGTCCAGGTCGGAGCGTTCTCAGCAGCGGATCTGCAGGTACATCTGGATGCATTCAAGGCCGATCAGGCCCGGTATGTATCGAACGGCATCGAACTGCCGGTCAATCTGCCCAACAACGCTATCTGGGAAATGACCGCCGATCTGACCTATAAAATGATTACCCGCGTGCTCGATCTGCAATTCCGCACCGAAAAATGTGCCGTAATCAGCTCAATTGCACCCGCCTGCATGCTGGCGGCCATGGATTTTAGCGGCGATGTCAACGCACGTTATATGATTTCGGTCTCGGAAGGGATGCAGAAGAGTATTGCCAGGGCAATTTTGAGTGAGCCTTCGGTTGAAAACGAGCCCGTAGAAGTACTGGAAGACACCGTCATGGAATTTGCCAACGTGGTCTGCGGCAACGTAGCAGCCAAGGCCTCTCAGATGGGCATCGTCATGGAAATAAATCCTCCGGAAACGCTGCATCCGCCACAAGAGGGTCTCCCGGTGCCGAACGGATTTACCGCCCTCAGCTTCCCGATTCATATCATGGATGGCGACCGGATGGAACTGATCCTGCTGATTAAGGATTAACGCAATTTATCGAGCTGAATGAAGCGTTATGGGGAGGAATCGGCTGTAACTGATATAGTCTGCGTCAGTAGTAAAGATGGGAACATTCATGCGACTCGCCACTGCACAAATCAAAAAGTCTGCATTGGAGCCCTGAACGCCGTTTTTACGGCATCTGTTGAAAAATTCCGCTGCACATTCAAAATCTTCAGATACCTGCCGGACATCAGGAAATGCCCGCAAGTGATCCCGCAGGTTTATGAAAAGTGACTCTTCCCGAATTCCTGAAAGCAGTTCCTGGCGGATAACCCCAACAATCAGTACGCGCTGCTCTTGAATAAGCTCACGCAATTCCGTAACTTCAGGAACACCTTTTGGTGCTGACCTGCGTAATGCCAGCGACCAGATACAGGTATCTACCAGAACATTCATTTCAACATCCGCTGTTTTTTATAATCATAGTCCTCATCAAATGGCACTGCACCAAACAGATCCACTATTTCAAGCTGACGACGATGCTGAATGTACTCCATCAATGCATGTGAAACAGTAGCTTTTTTTGTTGCATGTCCGCCCAATTTTTGAGCTTCAATAATAAGTGAATCATCAATCGCCAGATTTGTTGCCATACGGCACCTCCACACAAAGTCTTACACAACTGTATAGTGTGACACCGGCGGCGTCAACACAAACTACCGCCAGACCTCAGCAGTGTATTCTCCCTGCATATCTCGTACAAACAACGGCGCCTCGACTATCGGCGCCGTCCTTCTCCCCTTGGCCAACTCTGCCATGAAGATTGTGGCCGGTGAAACCTGATTATTGTGAATCATACGCAGCCGCAGGATCGACAACTTCATCGCCGCTGCCATTGAGGTCAGCTCAACCAACCGTGCGGGAAGCTGGATAATGCAGATTTTTCCTGATGGTTTGACCAGATATTTGGCGGCAGTCAGAAAATCGACCAGACCGGCGGTTGTTTCATGGCGGGCGGCATCACGACCGGCACGTGGACTGATACGACCGCTGACAGGAGTTCGAAAGGGGGGATTGGAGACTACCAGATCAAAGCTGGAATCAGGTGAAACCGCGCGATACGCCATCACATCCGCCGTCAACGACGTTACCTGCCCGGCAAGATCGTTTGCGTGAATATTTTGCTCAATCAGAGCGACCATCTCCAGGTTATTTTCCAGAGCGACCACTGATGCCGTTGCGTTGAGCCGTGCCAGTACCAGCGAAATAATCCCGCAACCGGCTCCCAGATCAATAACAGTCCCGCCTGGCGGCACAAGCCCGCAAAAACGAGCCAGCAGCAGCGGATCCAACGAATAGCGATATCCATGGCGCGGCTGCAGAATCTGCAGGTTAAACAGCTTCAGTTCATCCCTCGTCAACATGCCCCCTTCTCACGCGCCACTCCCGCACCAGCATTCCGGCAAACAGTGCAAATGACGCCAACGTCAGATACTTACCGATTTTAAAGGGGAGCGGATCGAAGCGAAACTCGACTTTGTGAGTACCGGGGGTGAGGTAGACGCCGCGCAGGATGTGGTTGACCGGAACAATTTTGGCAGCCTTGCCGTCAACAGTAGCCTCCCATCCCTTGTAATACTTCTCACCTAACGTCAGCAGAGCGTTTACCGGTGCAAAAGCGGTCAGAGTAATGCGCTCACCTTCATACTGCGTTACCGTGACGCTTCCTGTTGACAGCACCTGCGCCCGATCCGGATCTGCCATAGCAAACGGCGGTGCGTTCTCAACCATTGCCACGGTTCTGGGATTAAAGGCAGGATTCTGCAAAATCGCCAGACGTTGAGCCGGATCATTAACCACCGCCACAGAGGGAACCAGCCAGGCTTTGGGAAGGACGTTGCGGTTCTCCAGGACAACAGTGGCACCTCCTGGCTGTGTAAAAACAGGAGCAAATTTCTCCCCCAAAGCAGATTTTTGTGTCTGGTAATCAGCATTCGGCATAATCAGGTACTTCACATTCACTATGTCAGGCATCGCTCCGGCAACAGAGAAGACATCAAGAAACTGTTGCCAGCGCACCTGCTGCACCGGATTGGAAGCATACATGACTGGAATATGTTGAGAGGCATACTGCATCGGGTCACTACCATCCATGGGTAATACTCGGTAGGCATTAGAAACCGTCGTTAAAAATTTTATCAACGGGGGGGGCTCACCCTCTTTTACCTTGACCGGAGCAGTTGTTAGAAACAGAAACTTATCGTTAATCCGCCAGGTGTCAGCAACAAAAAGTAACAGCAGCAGATAGGGAACAATCTGCACCAGGCGCGGTTTTTTAAGCAGCAGGAATACTACGGCGATAATCACTGATAAAACAGCTGCGATGGCGGTTTCACTAACTATATTTCCCCAGCGCTGCCCCACCAGATACGCCCCCTGTTCATAACGAGTCGGCTGCGCAAGCAGCTCGGCAAACGTATTCACCCAATATGACGCACCACCGGCTTCGATTCCCAGCAGAACCAGCAGCAGGACAGGTAACGCGCAAACGCCAATGAGGTAGCGGCTAAACGCCTTTGCCCTACGAACATCCTCATCGCTCAGCAGATCGATACCGCGCGCAGCAAGAATTGCCAACCCCAGCACCGGAATGAACATCATCATCTTCGGCACGCGGAAATGATTGATTCCGGGGAAAAACTTGTATAACAACCAGTAAAATGGTGTGTACTTACCCATCGAGAAGAGTATGCCGCCAACTATCCCACCCAGCGACAACCAGGTGTAGCGATCCCGTCGGAACAGCAGCGGCAGCGGCAACAACAGCCAGGGGAGTAGTCCCATGTAGCTGGCGGTCTGGGTGAAATGCATCCTTCCCCAATAGTAGGAGGGAATATTGTCAGGATTCGGTCCGGCCTCCTGACGGGAAAGCCCGAATAAGCCGGGAATAACCAGGGCGCCCAGCTCTTCAGGAGGGAGTGACCAGGACATGGCTTCCTCCACATCCAGGCCCCCTTTGATACCGCCGGCAGGTTGACTGGCGCCGCTCTCAATACCTCTGTTGGTATCCTTCGACCAATTCGCAAGCGGAAGCAGTGAAATTGAAACCGTTGTCAGAAAAAACAGCAGCAGCGCCATATTTAATGCCAGCAATTTAGGAAGTTCTCTCTTGCCTTTTTTTGCTGCTATCGCAACACCGATAAGGCGGAACAGACCATACGCCCCGACGCAGAGACAGGTATAAAAAGCGATCTGCCAATGGGTGTTGAAAAATTGAAACGCCAATACAAAAGCGGTGGTAAGGAAAAAAATTATCCGCCGCGATTGAAAACCGCGCTCCAGAAAATAGAAAGCCCACGGGGCATATGCAATTGTCGCTATTTTCATCACATGCCCGGCATTAATAAGCGTTGCAATCTCCGGAGCCAGAGCAAAGATCAATCCTCCAGAGAATGCGGCCAGACGGCTTGTCCCCACTACACGGCAACAGTAAAATGTACCGACAGCGCCGAAAAACAGGTGCAGCACAATGAACCAGGCCACTGATGCAGGAGCAGGAATAACATGCAGAATGAGCGGCAGATGAAGTAGAAACTGCATGGAACTCATGCCCCCCTCATTGGTATAACCGCTATTTATAAGGTAATCCCAACTTGCTTTCAGATTGCTCGAATACAAATCTGACAACGCTTTGTCGTTGTAACCTTTCATCCACCAGTACGCTTCATTGATGATATCCGGTGCACGGATGATCTTGTCGGTGAATAGTATGCGTGAATAATACAGTGCCAGCAGAGCCAGTAACCCCAGCAGCAGAAAAGTACTTTTATTGCGCTTTGTCATGGCGTTACGATGCTCCTGTAAAATGTATCAAGTTTTACTGCGGCCTCGCTCCAGTTGAAGTGAGCCAGAATATGCCGTTTTCCTTCTGAACCACGTTGTACAGCCGTCTCACGATGTTGAAGCAACCGTACTGTTTCATCAACCATCTGATCAGGCGCGTCCGGATCGCATAAAGTCCCGGAGATCCCATGCATAATATACTCATGTGCCTGCCCTACCCGATCTGCAACCACCGGAATACCGGCACTCAGCAGTTCGGTCAACTTGGCCGGACACTTGGCACGGTTTACCATGGTATCGTCCAACGGGTAGATTGCCACGCTACCTGCCGCGAGGTAATCAGGAATTTCCACCGGCTCAATCCAGCCAGTCATTACCAGAGCCTCAGCAAACCCCCTGTCACAGGCTGCCGCTTCCAACCGCTCCTCTTCCCCTTTTCTCCCCTTTCCCACCACCAGGAAACGAACATCCGGAACTCGGCGCACAATCCCGGCAAAAACCCGATATAGCCGCTCCTGGTCAAATTCAAAGAAACGGGTGTACAGTACGGCGACCGGCGCTCCGGCTGGAATATGCAGCTTGTGCCGAATACGAGCACCATCTCCTGCAGGAGTTGCAACAACACCATTGGGCAGGTAGAGAATTCGCTCCGCCGCAACCCCCATGTTACCGCTGAGACCCTCCAAAGTCCGACTGGCGGCTGTCACCCCCACGGATCGCCTGGTCAGCCACTGTTCCTGAAAAGCAAAAAGTCGTTTCTCCAGCAACGAATAGGAGATAAGGTCGTTCATGCCGCCATTGCCCTCCCAGTCGTCAGTATCCACAAACAGCGGCGCCAGCCTGATTCCGATGCGTTGCAGCGAAATATGCAGCATGGCCGCCAGTCCGCCATACCCTTTGGGCTTGAAGAGGTGAACAATATCCGGATTTTCAGCCAGTGCCGCCCGGTACATCCGCCAAGTCAGCAGGAATGCACCACACAACTTGCCACACGTGGGGAGTACGACATTAACCAGCAGCACTCCACGAAGCAGCTCCGTTTTTCCGGAATCTTCGGGATTGGTATAGGGTGGTGCTACGATCACCACTTCATGGCCAAGTACCTGAAGTCCCGCCGCGAGCGGCAGCATACGGGCAATTACCGTACCTTTGGGACGGATGCCGAAAGGAGCGAGAAAGACAATTTTCATTGTTTATTCGAAATGTTATTACCAATTAGATAAGGAATCCGCACCTTCTTGGCCATTCGGTACAGATTTGAGTCACGCAGCAGGTAATACAGCTCCAGCAGAATTCGAGACTGAAACGGAAATAGCCTGGAATGGTTACGCATCAGTTGCACGTGCATCTCAACTTTGGCGGATCGACCCATGGAACGTTCCCGGGAGCCTGCCGCTACACGGTAGTAAAAAAGCGGCTCCGGAATGCGGAATACTTTTTTATCCATTTCCAGAAGCGACAGCCAGAAGTCCCAGTCCTCCCAACCTTTCTTCATATTCGAATTGAATCCTCCCGCCTTTTCCCAGTCCGCCTTACGGAATAGTGCTGAACAGAATATCAGGTTGGTAAATCGCATTCCCCATCCGGAGAAATCGGGAATGTCCCAGCGCCCCTGACGAGCGCCGAAGCATTCTGCCAGGCAATAGACAATCCCGACCTCCGGATCACGATCAAGGATCGCCACCCCCTTTTCGAGATAGGTCGTTCCTATGCGATCATCTGCGTCAAGCGGCAGAATGTATTCGCTGCGAGCGTGTAATATTCCGGTGTTGCGGGCCATGGCAACACCCTGGTTCTCTGTAGTAATGATACTCGTCTGCGGCTTTTTGAAACTGGCCAATAGGCGATTTGTCACCTCATCCGTCGAGCCGTCGTTGACGACAATAATTTCAAAATCACGGAACGTCTGAGCCAGTGCCGACTCAACTGCCTCTTCGATGAATTCGCCCTGATTGTAGCAGGGTATGACAATACTAACCTTGGGCATTACCACTCCGATAGCTCTCAATATCGGCGAGCAGTACCGAACGGTACCGACTGCAGAACCTTTCTCCGCCAAAACTCACGCGTGCATAATCATAAGCATTACGGGACATCGTCATCAACTGATCCCTGTTACTAGTCAGCTTTTCTATCGCAGCGAGCATTGCTTCGGCAATCAGATCTTCATTCGAAGAATTGTCTATCAAAATTCCAGTGACCCCTGATTTCACGTGCAGAGGAATACCGCCAACATCTGTCGTAATCGGCACGACACCTTGTGCCATAGCCTCCATGATCACCATGGGAAACCCTTCACGACTGGAGGTCAGAAGGAGTAGATGAGCCCGTTCATAGTAACCTCTCAGTTCCGTATGGTCTGTCAATTCTCCCGTGAATTGGCAGAAGGGCCGGTCACTCATTGCAAAACTTTCCGTCACATCACCAATCATAGTAACCATAACCGGAATTTTCCTTGATGCACAGAGAGCGGCTACTCGCCCTGCAATATGGACCCGCTTTTCCTCCGAACCGCGCCCAACAAACAGTATGTTTAGTTTTTCGGCCACAACCTTTTCACGGTACTCATGTGGTATCTCCACACGATTTTCAATCAACTCTATCCGCTCTCCCAACGCCGCATCAATTCCTTTGACACTGTATTGATGCATCAGATCCATCTTGGTCTGCGACGTTATTACTACTCTTTTGTCAAGATGGTGGATAACCGGCAGACTGAAATCTTCCGATCCTCCGCCAAATGCATGCAGCAAATCAATAACTTTGACGTCTTCAGAGAGGTAAGGGAGCATTTTGTAAAAGAAAAGAGTGTTGCAGCCAAAGACAACGGCTTTGGGGTGTTTATTGATGAATCCCGCCATGAGCCAGGCACTGAGAGGATATGTGTATTTCAGACGAAGGCACCAATTAAAGGTGCGCGCTACCCTGTCAAATTCACTCCGGAGCGTTCCTGGACGTGGTGACCATTTAGTAAAGAATACCCATGGTTTCAGGTCAGCAAAACAGGTGACAATATCTACATGGACTCTTTCTGCACCCCCAATGTGACAGAAGGGAAAGAAAAAGAATAGTCCGCTTTGGTTACTGAAAGGAAGTAAACTCCCAATAAACCTGCCAAAGGCGGCTACTGAATCAATAAAATAAGTTACTACCAGTTTGCCTGAAAAGTAATAGAGGTCTTTGAAAATGTTCAGGAACACTCTAGCTACAAAAGGGTTGACGCGGCCACTCATTAGGCGATCAAAGACGAATCTGCTTTTGGTTCGGACATTTTTTAAGTCCGGATTGTGTTTGTTGCTTATGGAAGTTACGGAAAGTGGGCTTAAACGGTATTTGAGAAGATATTCGTCGAGCTTGTCAATTCTGTGTCCATCGGCGATCAGCCTGAGCCAGAGATCATAATCCTCCGAATTTGCCTGACGTGGATCATATCCATAATTGAACAGAGTTTGCCTCCTGATCATAACACCAGGGTGTGCAATGCAATTTGCACGAGGTAGGCGTTGAACGATCTCGTCGTATGACGTAAAATTACAGTCATCGTTCCAGAATCCGCATTCCTTGCCCACGGCATCAATGAAATAACATTTTACCGCTACCATAGTGCATGTGGGGTGTGTTTCAAGATATTCAGTTTGTTTTGACAAACGTCCGGGCAGACTGATGTCGTCACAATCCATCCGGGCCACAAATTCTCCACGAGAATGTGTAATTCCTATATTCAGCGATGAGATCAGCCCTAGGTTTTTGTCGTTGTTAATTAACGTGATGCGAGGGTCGGAATATGTGTTGATAATTGAAGCAGAGCTGTCCGTGGAACCGTCATTGATAATCAGAAACTCGAAGTCTGTTAAGGATTGTGTAAGAATACTGTCAATAGCATCCCTCAAGTAAGCTGCGCCGTTAAATACCGACATCAATACGGTTACCCTAGGTGGATTGGACATGTTCTAAATCCTGTGCCAGGCAGATGGAATCAGGTCTGTGGTTGATATATCCTGCCGTTTGAACCAGTGTTCGGGTGCCACAATTATTTTTTCAGGGTTGCGGTTCAGCCACGCACCCCACCAACTGAAAGAACTGTTGGCTATGATATTGTGTTTGCAGAGTGACATGAGGCGCAAATCTTCGCATGCCAATTCTGGTCCGTTATGTTCCACAAATGTCATGGGGCTTTTAAGTTGCAACTGTCCTTGCACCCAGCGAATATCATCTGAAAATATCATTAGGTGAGGATCACCTGTTATGTCGGCAACGTATTCCACTGCCCGCTGATAGTACTGCAGTGAACACTGTCCATGGTATTGCTCCGCGATGGGGTTGGTAACATAATCACCGCGACGGACATGAATAGAGACGGAATTGGTTGCCATAATCTTCCTGGAAATATCCAAGTTTATGCCAATAATAGGAGCACTGACCGTAAAATCTTTGCGAATGACCTCTTGAACATCTAAAAAATATTTTTCAGATTGCCAGTATCCATCCAAATAAACGTTATTCCCAAGAAGTAACATGTCAGGATCAAAGTGAAAATATCGTTCCTTGAAAAAGGTTTGCATGTTCAAAGGCTGAAAAGTCCTCGCAGCTGTTTTGAAAGCCTTCATGATCGGATTGGTGCTGACCCTGCACAATTCTGCCACTTCCTCAGGATGTGCATAATCTGCAGACAAGTTGAATACGTCTAGGACGTAATGCCTGACTGTCTCATCAGGCATAGCTTTGGCAAAACCTGTCGAATCCAGCTTGAGTGGAACATTACGATGAAATGCAAGTCTGCGGCCTGCGGCGTATTGAAACATCTGATTACCGAGGCCTCCTGACAGTTTTACGATTATCATATAGTTGCCTTCACTGCCCTGACATGATAACCAAAATTAAGAATCTCCGCTGAGCCAGTATCCTTTTTTGCATATTTCGAGATTATCAGCAGAAATATTTTGAAAAAAATCTTTTCAAACAGACTGACCTTTGTGTGCGCATATTTTTTAGCTACAAACGCAATCCGATGCACCTCTTGCGCAAGGAACTCAAAAAAATTTCCGTTTTGTTGAATCTCAACAATATCCAATCCCAAGGCAGGAAGATGCGTTTCATAAAAATATCGATTGAAGCCCGAATAAAAGTGGAAAGGAGCAAAATGCGTCAGGCTGCAAAATGGCGCTGTCAAAATAAGTTGCCCACCAGGACGTAATAGTCTGAAAAACTCATTCAGTGCAAGCACAGGGTTTGGCAGATGCTCAAACACTTCAATGCACATTATGGCATCAAAGGAACCATCTGGCTCAGGAATCGCAGTAATATCACAAACGATATCAAGCTTGCTCTGATCCCATGACCCCATCTGCAGCCCACTTGTGTCGCCCTTTCCATCGTATTGGGCAAAATCTTGAGACACATAATCAAGATGGCTGCAGAATCGCTTGAACTGAAGTTCTCCTGCACCGGCATCCAGTATTCTGGCACCTTGTGGAATCTGTTGTAATGTCTGTTCCAACCAGAGTCGCCTGGTAGACTCGTTGTTTGTGCCTATTTTGATGTTCATGACGTCTTTCTGAACCAAAAACAGCCGCATCCATACGTCTGCTGGTCCGCGAGATTTTTACATGCGTCTCTGACGAGTCCGCCATCCTTTGCAGAATCAGGAATCAATGTAAATTCCTTCAATTCCAAATCGTGAAAATAGTCCATAATCTGATCATATTCGTAGATCCTATGAGCGTTGAACATGATTCGGCTTGGACTTCCCATCGGCACAACAAAGAGCAAGTCTCCATTATCGGCCAGAACCCTTTTCAGCTCCGAGATTGCCTTCAGGTCGCCATCAGGATCAAGAGGATCGCCATACCGCCCCAAGCCTACATGCTCAACAACATGCATGCAGGAGAGTGATGAAATACTGTTGTCAGGGAACGGCAACTCAAGGAGATCTGCAGAAGCTGATTGCAAATTACTGAGTTCCAGTTCGGCAGGCCGATAATCATAAAACCTGACCGGAATAAATGCGGAAATGATAGTACAGAATTGCAAGGTGGAGGATATGTCAACGTGGTACGCAGGTCGTGTATTTGAGAGAATGCGAGCTGCCCAAGCAGGATGAAAAATGTAGTGTCGATCGAAACCGGTACCTTTAGTCTTGTCATTGAGACATGGATATCTATCGCTCCAATTAAGTCTAAAATAAGAACGGTCTTTCCCTTTCAAGCGGTTGAATGCATAATAATCTAAGAGGAAATTTACATATAAATATTTTTTTTTAACACATAAATATACCCACGCAAATAGCCGGATTTTTTTTATTAATGGCTTAATTAAATAATGTGTTGAACTATTTAGCTTCACATAAAGTCCTTTACAGATCATTTATCACGCAATTGTATGTAATCCACAATCAAATTTCAGCCTTAACTTGTAGTTCACAATTAAAACGGCAACCACATATAGTACAGAAGAAAAACAGAGGGCCCATGCCATTCCAACCAGGCCATCGTGCCATGTAAACAGATAACCAAACAATAGAAGAGATAGTGCTTGCACACCTTTTGGCCAGAAATATATGTTTGGCTGATTTGAATACATACCCTTTAAGCAAAATAACTGACCTATATTGTACAGTACAAGTCCAAGAATTATGATCCAGAGAATATTATGATTCGCAGCAAATAATTGGTTAGTGAATAGCCTCATAATAGGATTGCTAAAAAATATGGCAACGATGATTATCAAAAACGATGCCGATGCTGACGCCAAGACTGTTTGACGCAGCAAGTCAGCACTTTCCCGCACCTGAACCTGTGAAGACATGGCGCCAGCCCTCTCAAATACAATAGGGACCATTAATTGATTAACGAGAGAAAAGAGGAGATTCACCGGAGAGGACGCAATCTGAAAAATTGCGGCATAAACCCCAACCATGCTCGCACCACCAACCACCTGTATAATCCACCTGTCAGCATAGAGACTGACAATCGCAAAGCCGGCAAAAAAAATAAACGGAGTAGCATAGGCTAGAAATTCACATCTGCCGTTATAAAGTGATTCTTTCTTTATATTTTCAGAATACCAGTGCTGACGTATCTCGTCATTCTTCATGGCAAAACAATGTTGAGAAACAGTTATCAAGAGAGTACCGCAAAGATATCCCAGAAGGACTACATATCCGCTATTCCTAAACAACAATAATAGCGCGACTGAGATTCCTACCCGCAACCAAACGTCTAATCCTTGGTGGAGGGCCACTATTTTTCGTTGCCTAATAGCGCTCTGCATTGCGAGATAAGACGAGTTTATCCCACTGGATATGCCATACAAAGCAGAAAAAAGAACGAGAAGTGCCCACTCCAATCCAACCCACAAAACAGCAATACCTGTGACAACAATAGCAACCAAAGAGAGTAAGATTAAAAGCTGCCGGTGCCATTTTTTGAGAACGGAGAAATATACTTCAAGTGTTCTGCGTTCCCGATAAACGACAAAATATCTTGCGACAACATTTGCAACAGGACCGTATACATATGTTGATAATACGCCTGCAATGCTGAGCCCCAAGGCAAGTTGCCCATAACCATTCGGGCCCATGAAGTTTGTCAACACTTTGATGCCTAAAAAGCCACCGACAAAGCCTAAGGCCTGCCCAAGCATTATCCAGCCTAGTTCAGCCTTTAAATTTGCAAATTGGTCGATTAACTGTTGTACTTTCTCAAGATACTTCATCCAGCTCCTCAAACTCACGGCAAGTCACATTTACAATATATTTGTTGTTACCCAAGCAGTGCATAAACTTACTTAACCGGAATTACAGGCTGAAAATATGCAGCGCCTAATCCTCGAAGTACTTCCGCAATTTTGTCATTACGCTTTAGAGAGGTAATCACGAATGAAGTTCGTATCTCTTTCCCCCCATCTGCTAACGCCACAACCGGAAGTCCAAAAAAAATCTCCCCCTGCCGCTCGTCATCCATAACCGCCACCAACTCCAACCCGGTCTCCTGCAGCGACAAGTAGGCAATTTCCGCCACTTCATCCACGCCACAAAACACGACCTCACGCACGCCAGAACGCTCCAGGCGGCGAAACAGTTCCAGGTAATCCTGCCGCGCAACAGTATACAGGCTGGTGAAGTAGTTAAGGTGCTGATAAGCGAGACGGCTTTTTTCGGCGATGCCTTGTGGGGTGAGGAGATAGGCATAGCGGTTGCTGGGGAAGTTTTTAACCCGCACAAATCCTTTTGAGACCAGGTTTTTGAGGTAGGAGTTTACCAGACCAACGGCAATGCCGAGCCGGCGGGAGAGTTCGCGCTGAGAAAGCGGCTCTTCGCCGCTGATTTCGGAAAGGAGTTGGAGTGAGCGGGATGAGTCAAGCGGTTTTCCATCTATATTGTTCATATCTTGAACAATAATACGAACAAGCACAGAAGCGCAAGAAGTTTGTTCACATTATGAACGATGGTCTTTTAAAGATCATCTCCGGTGGTCGTCAACACCAGCTTGCCATGCTTGACACCCTTGACGCCGATCAGCTCGTGTGAAATCTGCTTGATGGTCGATACGGTACCTCGAATAACAAGAACTTCAAGGCAATTATGTGCATCCAGATGCACATGCAGAGCTGATACGATCTGCTCATGATGGGAGTGCTGATGCTCTGTTAATTTATCAGAAAGCTCCCGGACATGATGATTATAGACCAATGTCACCGTGCCTACCGCTTCCTGATCCTCACTGCCGCACTTTTCCTCCACGATCGATGCCCGAATAAGATCGCGAATGGCCTCGGAACGATTCATGTAGCTCTTCTGCTCAATCAGCTGGTCGAAATTCTGTAACAGCTTTTCATCCAGCGATATGCCGAATCTGACGGTAGCTCCCACCACACCCCTCCCCGATATCGATAATCAACACCTCAATGCTGCACATGGTACAAACTACTCTCCCCGGTACAAGCAGAAAAAAGAGAAAAAGCCCCGAGGTGACGAATACCATCGGGGCCGGGCTTAAACTTTGTAATACAGCATGAGTCTGCTATGGCAGCGGAGCGATCGCCGGATGGCGGTCCATATGTTCACCTTTGCCCTTGGTATGGGCGTTAACGGCCCTCATCAACTGTTTGACCTCTTCCGGCATGTCCTTACCATCTTTCATGGCCGCCTTCATCTGGCCGGCCAGATAGGAGTGATTGATAAAGATATCCAGTACCGACAGCATGAACTCCCGCTTCCAGGGGGTGAGTTCATGCAGATGCTGGAACTTGTGCATATAGAATTTCTGCGCCGCTTTGCCAAGCTCTTTTTCAAGTTCTTCAACGGTCATGTTTTTGGGTTTGACGACCGGTTCGACCAGATTGTATTTACTGTAATCCTTGGTAAAGACGTACGGCTCTAGTTGCGGATAGAGTTCAGCATAAGGCCAGGGCGCGATTGCAAGAAAGAATGCCATATCGGGGTTATAATGTTTGGCCAGTTCGACTGTCTGGGCAATCGACTCGACGGTATCATCGGGGAGCCCCAGTACGAGAGAGGTCTCGGAGACGATGTCGGCTGCATTGATGATGTCTATGGCCTGTTTGGATTGGGCAACTTCGGTGTCTTTGTTAAAGAGGTCCAGTGTTTCCTGAGAACCGGCTTCAACGCCAACGTAGATGTGCTCAACACCGGCCTTTTTGTATTTCCACATGATATCGGCATCACGCAGGATGTCGTCAACGCGGGTTTCCATGAGCAGTTTAACCGGTACCTGACGTTCAATCATCAGATCCAGTATTTTTACCCAGCGTTCTCGATCGTAAGTGGGCAGTTCATCCGCCAGCATGGCCACTTCGACGCCGTATGTTTTCGACAGCATTTCGATTTCATCGACAACGTTTTCGGCGGAACGGGCCCGCCATGATTGTGCCCAAAAGAGCTGTTGCGAGCAGAAGGAACACTGAGATTTACAACCGCGGGCGGTCGAGATGATCGCCAGGCGGGCGTTGTTCTTGGCCCGATAGGTATAGATCGGCCACTCGACCAGATCCCAGGCTGTCGGCAGGGCATCCAGGTCATGAATATATGCGGCCTTAGGCGTAACGACCACTGCGTCATTCCGCCAAAAAGCCAGACCAGCAACGGTTGACGGGTCGCTACCGGCGTTGAGGCAGTTCAAAAGTTCGACCAGCGTTACTTCACCCTCGCCGCGAACGATATAGTCAACTGCCTCGTGAGCTCCTTGCAGGACTTCGTCATAGCAGAAGGCGGCATGCACATTTCCGAGTACGGTAACAACAGCGGGATTGGTCTGTTTGGCCAGGTCACACAGCTCAAGCGCTTTGACAATTGAGGCGGTATAGGCAGTCGTCGCAATGACATCCGGCTTGAAAGCCTCAATGCGGGCCTTGATTTCAGGCCACTTGTGCCAGAGCGACATGGCATCATAATAATCGACTTCATAGCCGGCAGCACGAAGAGAACCAGCCATATACACAAAGCCGACATTGAGCCAGGTACCGGCAGATTCTACAACTCCAGAATGATAGGGGGGGGTAATCAGGGCAACGCGTTTTAAAGTCATAAAGTATCCATAAATGTCGAGTTGAATTCCTGAGCAATATAACAGGATAAAATCAATCCTGAAAGATTTATTTTATGCTTGCAAAAAACCTACCAGACAATTCAGACCGAATGAAACACTTTGCTCCAAATCCAAAGATAGCCTAACGCGTAAGCAGAAAAAAGGATAACATGCTTTACAATCAGTGCTTTACGTCGCTGTCGCTCGGCATCTTCCCCATACCAGTTGTCTACATACGTGAATGTTCGGCCGGCACCGGTAGCCATGATCAGTACAGCAGCCACAACACTCCACCAGAAAAAAGTACGTTCAAGCTGATTCAGGATACTTGTAACAGAAGCATCCTTGAGATGGGCAGTGTGCAGCACTGAAATCGTGACGATTATAGCCAGCCAGATGCCGGCAGCAAAATCGTGGACAAAACCGTTTACCACAACGGCTGTTTTTTTCAGATCCATAGTCAGCGTATCTCCTGTAAACCTAATTCAACTTCAACCGCCTTGGCGCCAACGCCTGGACAAGCGCACGTACAACGGGTAACCATGCTTTAATGCAACCCCGGGAATAACAGCCACAAGGTGATAGGGCAGAAACTGACGAAGCGTGACATTCCACCCCAAAATATATTTGGCGATGGCATACGCTATCCACACGCAGCCACCAAGATAAAACAAAATCGTACCAACACGCTTCATACCAAAATACTCCAAATTCCAGACGCCATTAACTACACCTATCAATGTTCAATCCTGAAACCGGTATGGAAGTTTGATGATACAAAAGGAATTCCCCAATAGCTTAATATCATAACAGCCACGGCAGCCAGTGCATAGAGGGCCAGGCGACGATTACGCCATCCCATGGTAATCCGCAGATGCAGGTAAATACCGTACACCAGCCAGTTGATCAGTGACCAGACTTCGACAGGATCCCAGTTCCAGTAACTCCCCTTGACCTGATTAGACCAGAAGGCTCCAGAGATGATCATCAGCCCCAGAAAGACAAATCCACCGGCAATACATCGGTAACTGAGCTCATCAAGCGCGGCTAAATCAGGTAGATTCTCATACAGGCCGCCACTTTTATTCTCTTTAAAAAGATAGAGCAGACCTACGGCAGCCGCAAGCAAAACAGCACTGAAACCGGTAGCAGCGGCAAATATATGCGTCCAGAGCCAGGTACTCTGCAGCGCCGCCGGCAACGTACCATCATAGCCTTTCATCATGGTACCCGCCCATCCGAGCAGGACAAAGCAGACCGGCATGACCAGCACTCCGGCCGCCTCCAGGTTTCTGGCAACAAACTGGGCAATCAGAAAAATGAGTACCGCAATCAATACGCCGGATGCCAGTGACTCGGAAATTGCGATAAAGGGGGGCACACCGCCAAAAAACCAGCGTACCGCAATTGCACCAGCATTACCGCACAGCCCGACCACAACAAATGAAAGAGCGCAATTGAACAGAGCCTCTTTACGCGCCAGCAACCCAAAAATATAGCCGAACGCAGCAATACCGTAGCAGGCTACAGCGGTCCAGAAAAAAGTCATCTCGTACTGCTGCATACCGTTTCCTCCTGCGCGTAACCTAGCCGCATTCTTCTCAATTTGCAAGCTTTTGAGCAACGTACATCAGCCTACAAGCACTCTATGCCACGCATCTGAAAGAAATTTACATTCAAACAACCAGCTAAACCGCTACTCACAGACGCCAGTAGAATACGAACTGAATAATTTTAAGGCGACACCTGCACAATTGTTATACAGTTTTCTCATAGATCTGCTGTTCATCCAGTCAAAAATAACCGTAATTGCACTTGTATTGTCAATGGTGTATAAGTTGCATGTGCAAAAGGGTCATTTTGCACGACACCACCCTTTAACAGAGGAGTTCACCATGCCCACAAACGCAGAAACCAGCCATCGCCTGACAGAAGAAGTACTGGCTATTATTGAAGCGGGAGTCGACGCCGAGCTTTCGGATGAAAAATTCAACGACTACTGTATGCAAATGTTTGCCCTCCATTACGAAACTAACAAAATTTTCCGAGAATTTTGCGATCTCAAAAAAGTAAAACCGTGTGAAATCAGTCGTTGGCAGGACGTCCCGATGGTCTACAACGACGTCTTTAAAACGCATCTCGTGGCATCTTTTCCTCTTGAGCAGGCCGTCATGGCCTGCCTGACCGGCGGCACGACAAGTCTCACCCAACGTGGTCGCATCTTTCGTGATGAAGATGGTAAAAAGCTGGTATTCGGCGCCAACAAGAAGATGACCGCCTCGTACCTGTTCCCGGATTTTGAAGAGGGCAAACGCTGCCGTATTCTGATCCTCGCTCCCAGCCCACAATTGGCCCCCTCGATGGGCATGGCGATCGGCATGGATCAGACCCGTACCCATTTCGGAACAGACGACAGTATTTTTCTGCTCGGCAAAACCGGTATAGACGTCAAAAACCTCTTAAAAGCTCTGCGTGAATCCGAAGCGAGCGGGGTACCGGTGGCCTTAATCGGCGCAACCGCCGCGTACGTCTATTTCTTCCAATCCTGCCGCCGGAAAAAGATGAAGTTCAAACTTCCTCCCGGAAGCCGAATCTGCGACGGCGGTGGCTACCGTGGTCGTTTCGGTGTTGTGACCCGTGATGATTATTATGCCATGGTCAAAGAGATCCTGGATATTCCTGAGAGCCACTGCGTTAATGTTCTGGGAGAAGCTGAGACCGCCACGAATCTGTTTGATGATACGCTGCGTCGTAATATAAAAGGATTACCACCACGCACAAGAACCCGCCCGGTCCCGCCTTGGTCGCGCGTTCTGGCCATGAACATTGATGATTTGTCACCTCTACCTGACGGCGAAGTTGGCCTGCTTGCTCACTGGGATCTGGCCAATGTGCCAACTGTTCTCGCTGTCATTACCGACAACCTCGGATATACCGAAAACAACGGCACCTGCTGTGAAATCGTCGGGCGCGCCAAGATCGAAAACGGTAAAGTTTCTCCATTGCCGGATGAAGATAAAACCATCGGAGCTATGGGTGACTCCACCATCTTCCGCATGCTGGAAACCTACTCAAACTTCTCCATTGATCTCAAGATGCGCTTTGCGAAAGATCCGAAGGCCGAACCGAGCATTCGGGAAGAGATCGAAGCCCGTCCCGGTTCCGTTGCTTCATGTCCACAGGTGGTGGATGAAATATTGATGTCGCAATCAAGCAAAGAGGCTGCGGCGCTGCGGGATGCATCGCTCAACACGTTTAAGGACCAGACTGATCGTCCGCTCGACTGGTATGCTTCAGAAGAGAAAAAACAGGATCTTCTTGATCATCCGGCAGGACTCAAGTCGGAAAAACCGGCAAAAAAGACATCGTAAGCAGCTAACAAACGACACATGGCGACTGGAAAATTCCAGCCGCCATGTGTATTAATTAAACCCCTGCTGTAAACAATCAGACGTACTGCTTCTTTCGTACCTCTTCCCTGTCAATCTTCCACTTCTCGTAGGCAATCTTCATCCCCTTACGCACTGGCAACTGGTTCATAAGTGACAAAATATGAGCATACGGAAAACCAGAGATCGGTACGTGCCGCATATGGCTGACAACACGCCACGTGCTTAATAGCTCAAGAGAACTTGTATAAAAAGATTCTTCTCTGACTTCAGGGGTCATCGCAGGATCAGGGTGCTCAAACAAGGCATACGCGCCGGTGTAATACTCCCATCCCAGATCTCTGTAAAGATACGGTTCATACTGACGCCTGAGCTCTGTACCGGGGTACGGTACCAGCAGCGACGGATGCATACTCACGCCAAGGCGGTCTGCCAACTCAACAGAACGCTTGAAATCATCAAGAGAATCGTTTCTGCCACCCAACATATAAAAAAGTGATACGTCGATGCCATGATCCCGCAGGGTTTTAACCGCACGCTCCCGGTCGACTCCGGTTTTACCGTTGGCACGGTAGGCGGTCAGGGCATCATCGGAAATAGCATCCCAACCGACCCACACCGTCAACATGCCGCTTTCGCGAGCTGCGTTGAGCATACGGGAACCGGCCGGTGTCATGACCGGTCGCAGACTTCCAAAACCCATCCACTTCTTGCCGCTCCCTTTAAGCGCTGTAAACATATCAATCGCGCGCTGCTCAAAGCCCTGCCACCAGATGTTTTCATCACCGTTTATATACATCTTCTCCGGAATCGCGTTCACATCTCTGACAACATGGTCAATCGGGCGAAAGCGAATATCAGCGCCCATAAACGGCTTGACCGAGCAGAAGGTGCAGTTGTACGGACAGCCTCGGGAGGTATTGACGATACGAAACTGATGGCCATGCTTGAGCATCCCGTAGAGCGGCGTCGGCAGATTGTCAAGCTGCAAACGTTGAGCCTCGTAAAACTTTTTCAGTGAACCTGCTTTGAAATCGCGTAATACCAGGGGCCAGGCACTTTCAGCTTCTCCTGTGACAACCGCATCGCCATGCTGAATAGCTTCTTCAGGAAGAAGTGACGCATGAATTCCCCCAAAAACAACCTTGGCACCCCGGGCCCGCAATTTGGCAGCAATCTTGTATCCCGGTACTGATGTCGGCGTCAGAAGACTGATGGCCGCAAGATCACAATCCAGTGTATCAAAGACATCCGGAGTGGCACTGGCACTGTATACTTCGATCTCGATGTCCGGGTCTTCACGACGGGTAAGCGCCGCAAGATACTCCAAGATCGGAGGAGCTACCGGCGTCCAGCCAAACGGAAGGGGAGGAAAGATGATGGCGAGTTTCATTTAAAAAGTAATCTCCCGATTTTCATATATTGCGGTTACGATTTTTTTAATCTCAGGAGGATCTATAACGGAAACGGAACGCATTCCGTCACTCTTGATGTCGATACGACTGATCATAGCAATATACGTTTCCCCATCTCCGCGCACCACAAACTTGATCTCTAGCCCCCGCTTTACCACACCATCCCTGATCGCAACGGAAGAAACAGGACTTATATTGAACCAGCAGATATAATCGATGTAATGTGGCCCGTTTTCGGACGATGTCTCCCGCCATTCTTTCGTTATCGCATGCGTGTAAGAGTCAAATACCTCCCCAATGGTTTTTGTCGAACTCAGCTCCAAATGGTTTTTCTTCAAGGCATCAATTCCGAGTGTACCGGGTACTGAAGAAGCGCTTGTCTTGAGATCACCATGAAACAGCTTCTTTTTCAATAAATCTCCATCACGTTTTTCAACCATCATTCCTGTTGCTGACGGCTGCTTTTCATTCGAACCTTTAGAGCAGGCCGTAATGTTCAACGCTATAATGCCAACAGATGCAAGCAAAAGTATCTTCAAGTGCATATCCTTTCGTATGAAATCAGACGTTAGTTGTGGTCAATCCTAAAGCCGCTATGAAATGTTTCTACTGAAAACGGTATACCCCAGTAGCTGACTATCATAACAATAAGCGCAATCAACGCATACCAGGCTAATCGATTACCACGCCAACCAAAAGTTATCCGTAAATGCAGATAGATACCGTACATTAACCATGATACAAGCGACCAGACTTCGACCGGATCCCATCCCCAGTAGCTGCCTTTCACCTGGTTAGACCAAAAGCACCCGGACACAATCATCAGGCCATACATGATAAAACCACCCGAAATAAAGCGGTATGAATACATATCAATGGTTGCCAGATCAGGTAATTTTTCGTAGATCCCACCTGATTTTTTTTCTTTCAGCAGGTAGATCAGGCCGAGGCCGGCGGCAATCAGCACCGATGCAAAACCGGCCGACGCACCAACAATATGCACCCAGATCCAGCCACTCTGTAGCGCCGGTGCGAGAGTAGCAGCAACCTCCTTCATCAGGGTTCCCGCCCAGCCCATCAGCACAAAAATTACCGGCATCACCAGAGCGCCTAGGGGGCGCACCCGATTGGTCGTGAACTGGAAAATCAAAAATATCAGCACCGCCATGAATGCGCCGAGGGTGAGTGACTCAGAAATATCAATGAATGGCGTTATACCAGTGGCTGACCAGCGCAAGGCGATGGTCACCACGTGAGGAATAAAGCCGAGTAGCGCCGAGTACAAACCAATTGTAAACAACTTCTCCTGCTTGGCAATCATGCCGAAGATGTAGCTGAAAGTGCTGACACCGTACAAAGAAACAGCTGTCCAGAAAAACATCAGTGTTGGTTTCATAGCATCTCCTCAAAAAAAGTTCTCTGCTTTTATGCCTTGATCTATCCAGTCTGTCAATTGCATTTAAATCTGAGCATCTCCCCAACTCTGCATTTAAGCGCTACCACATACTCATCACAGCTTCACTTCACGATCACCTCATCACGTAGTCGGGAGAGTTCCGCAATTTTTTGTGGAGTGGTACGACGAGCCTCCGGCAATTCATTTCCTGGAGTCTCGAGAAACCGCTGGTATTCAAAAAGTGCTTCGTCATAGCGTTGAAGATTTTCAAGCGCCATACCGCTGTTCAGATGTGCCTCGGCGTCAAACGGATTAATTTGCAACGCCTCCGTGTAATGCTGTAAAGCTCCTGCATAATCTCCCCGTAGCAGCCTGACATAGCCGATTTGGGTGTGCAGCCTCGGAAACGTCGGCTGAAGAGCAAGCGCTTTCTCGAACGATCGCTCCGCCAGATCAAGATTTTTGACTTTATCAAGATAGGCACAGCCGAGGTTGTGATAGGCAAACGCACGCTCCGGATGCTGATCAGCTAGCCGGGTAAAAAGAGAGATGTCGTTATTCCACACCATATTTCTCCGAAATGTCACAAACGACAACAACAGTACAACTGCCACCATTGTAACCGTTCCATATCGCTGCGGCAGACGGGTGGACTGAAATAATGAAACGAACTGATCACCTGCAATCAGCCAGAGCCCAATTACCGGCACATACAGATAGCGGTCAGCAAGCGGAGCGCTCGGAATCGGAAAAATTCCGCTGACCGGCAGCCAGAAGGCGAATAGCCAGACAAACCCGAAAATAGTCGCCGGTGAGAGACCTCGGGTGAACAACCAGACGCACGCGGCGATAATAAGCGACCACGCTGTAACGAGTGGCAGCGCAAGCAGATTCAGGTCATCCGGCACAAAGTACTTGGCGCTTCCCGAGACCGGCCAGATAATCGTCAGAAGATAGCGTGGAATTATGTAGAGGTTGTCAAGTAGCCTTGTTCCCAGTCCGGGTAGTATCTCCAGATGAACACCGGCACCGGCAAGCGCATGGTTTCGTAAGGCCATGTAGAGCGCAAAACTGATAGTGTAAGGGATCAACCTGAATATGAATGCGCGCCAGGTGAAAGAGGCGTCACCACGAGCGTGCATAAATTCAATAAAGCCGATCATCAGCAGTACGAACAGAGCGATTTCCTTCGAGAGCAACCCTGCAAAGAGAAGAGAGGCCCCGGCATACGCCCAGGCAACAGAATTGTCTCTGACACTACGCTGATGAGCCAAATAAGTTGTCAGAACAAAAAAGGCCGCCAGCATGGTATTGCGACTTGAATTAAAATCAACCGCCTCGCTCTGCAGCGGATGTACCGCAAAAAGCAGTCCGGCAATCACCGCAGCAGATTTACTGATTGTGAGTGATGCGGCGAGGCGATACACCAGAAACGTATTGATGGTATGGAGCAGCACATTTACGATTCGAACCAGAAAGGGAGTAAAGCCGTGCAGGCGCTGTTCGATGAAATACGTCAGGAGAGTTAACGGGCGATAGTACGGGGTCGGTTCAGTAACGCGGCCGGTGTCAATGCTGCTGAAAATATCACTGAATGCGCCATTGAGCGCTGGATTGGCAAGGATAACCAGATCATCATCCCAGACAAAACCGTTGCCGAGCGAATTCGCATAAACTAAAAATGCGACCGTGGCCACAGCAAAACCAATAGCCAGATCCTCTTTTTTTTCAGATATCACGTACTATGTCCCGGAAAATCACGTCAATGAATTGAATAAATGTACACTGCAAAAAAACGGCCTCCAAAGGTAACTACCCCGGAGGCCATTGATCAAACCACCTATTTCACTGCCCGCACCAGGCGGAAGCCATAACTGCCATCCCAAACAGCCGGGTCATCTCCAACCCGGAACGTTGTCCTCATCGCGTTGGCATCGCTCCCATAGGTACCACCCCGCAGAACCCGCTTCTCACCTGCAGTCGGCCCCCCCGGATTATCTTTGGGACTTGCTCCGTAATACGCCTCATCGTACACATCCTGGCACCACTCAATCACATTGCCGCTCATATCGTAAATGCCCAGACCGTTCGGTTTCTTTTTGCCGACCTGATGTAGCAACGAGTTGCCGTTTATATCGTGCCAGGCATACTCAACCACTGTTTTTTCATCACTGGTACCGGCCCATTTTTCATTTTTTCCGCCACTCCTCGCAGCATATTCCCATTCGGCCTCAGTTGGCAGTCGATACAGAGCGCCGCCTTTGCTGTTCAGTTTGCCGATGAACTCCTGAACCATATTCCAACTGATATTTTCGACCGGGCAGATAGGTCCGCACTCTTTCCGGAAAGCCGGATTACTCCCCATCACCTTTTGCCACTGAGCTTGAGTGACTTCATATTTACCCAGGTAGAAGTCGGAAACACAGACTTCATGCACAGGTTTTTCCTGCGCTTCTCCACCTCCGACAACATCCCCCATCTGGTAGCATCCCCCCTTAACCAGGATAAATTCAATACCGGTGGTCGGCTCAATCATCGGTTTCACAGCAGTTGCCGAAACTGTAGCGCCTTTCTTTTTCTGTTGAGACTTTTGCTCAGCGGATTCGGCCAAGGCAGCCATTGGCAGAGCAAACAGCAGGGTAACAGCAATCAGTTTCACTTTCATACGGCACTCCTTTCAATAGTAAAATTCTGGAACCATCCAGCACGACAGTGTTTGGCCGTCAGCATACTATACGTTGCGAGTAAAATCCAATAGAACCCTCCATTCAAGACCGATTTTTCCGATTATTTTTCTTGTACCAGAGTTGGCTCTTTTGGTAATGTTCCAACCTATGTGCAAAGAAAACAATAATGAATTCCTTTTCGGCCTGCTCGTTGCTGCTATTGCTTTTCTCGTCTACGCCAACTCTCTCGGCAACGGCTTCACATTGGATGACGACAGCGTAATTCTCAACAATCCGGTACTGAAAGGGAATTTCTTATCCCTCTTCAGCAGCATTGACACAACCGGCGAAACACAACTGCTCCCCTTCTATCGCCCTTTTACCTATCTCACCTTCATGATTGAATGGCACCTGCACGGCTTCAATCCTTTTTTCGTCCGCCTTGCCAACGTACTGCTCCATTCCGCTAATACGTTTCTAGTTTATCGACTCGCCCGATCTCTCAACAAGGAGAATATCTACGTTGCGCTTCTGGCCGGGATTCTCTTTGCCGTGCATCCGCAGCAGAGCGAAGGGGTAGATTTCAATGCCGGTGGTCGCAACACCATGCTGGCATGTCTTTTCGCAATTTCAGCGTACCTTCTGCACAGCAAAAGCATTTTGCAGGAGAAAAAAACGGGGGCATTTGCAGGGGCGCTCCTGTTTTTAGCCGGTGTCTTTTCCAAAGAAACAGCTTTGATGATTCTGCCGTTTGTTTTCGCACTTGAATATCAGTCTCTGCGTTCAAACAGATCCGGCATCCGGTTGCAAACTGTTATTCGTCTCACGCCCTACTTTGCCGCAATAACACTTTACCTGTTCATGCGCTGGCTGACACTCTCAAAGCTCGGCATTCAGACCAGTATCATTCCCGGTGTCGGTACAAAGCTTCTGGAGAATATGTACATTACTACCGATCTCGGTACACGACTGCTCGATGACCTCTATATCATCCCGCGTTACTTCCTGACAGCAATCTGGCCGCTGCACCTCTCGTCACGCTATGTCATGCCGGAGGACCTCAATCTCCTGGCGCTGCCGCTCGTTGGCGGATGGTTCTGCATACTTGCCAGCATTGGCTGGATCTGTACCCGAGGCCGCAGCACAGCCTCACTTTTCGGACTTGCCTGGTTGGTTTTTTTCTGGCTGCCGGTCAGCGGCATCGTTTTTGTACCCGGCGCCCCTCTGGCGGACCGTTTTTTCTATATTCCTGAAATCGGCCTCTGGCTGATTATTTCCGACCAGATCTGCAGATACTTCCCTGTCGATAGACCGGTACTCCGCACTATTGGCGTCGCAGCAGCTGGAATAGTAATTCTGGCACTTGCCGCATTAACAATCAAACGTAACCAGGAGTGGAGAAGCAATTATTCGCTGTATAAAAGTCTCATAGAGCATTACCCTGAAAATGTTCATGCCCATGTCGGCCTGGGAAAAGTTTTTTACGGCAAAGACAAGGAACATGACACCGCACTTGCGGAACAGGAATTTGAAAAAGTCATCACCATGGATCCTAATTTTCCCATGATTTACACGTATTTGGGGAATATTAAACTAAACAAGGGGGATTTGGCGGGAGCGCTGTATTGCTACAGTAAGGCTATAGAAGTGTACCCCTATGATAACGAAGCCCGATTAAACAGAGGCATTACACTCGAAAAACTTGGCAGACCGAAAGAGGCCATAACTGATTACCTTTTCTTTCTGACCTCCCCCGGTAGTTCCGAACAGCTCCCCGGCGGGCGGGAACATGCGGAAAAACGTCTGCGGGAACTTTCGCAATAATCAGACTATTTTTGCTGCGCCATTACCGCCAGTAACAATTTGGCCTTCTCATTATTCGGTTCATAGTTCAATGCCTGTGACAGCACCAATCGAGCCCGATCATACTCCTGTTTAAATACATACAGCGCCCCCAGATTTACGAGCGCAAGCACGCTGGACGGTTTCGCCTTGACCGCTTCAGAAAAACACCAGAGTGCATCATCAACCCTGCCGACATTCAAATACGCCTGCCCAAGATTGTTGAGTGCCAGCCAGTTTTTTTCCGTGACCTCAACAGCATGGGAGAGCAATGTGAAGCTGTTTTTCCAGTGACTGATTTCCAGTGAAGTAACGCATATCATTCCGGCAAGGAGAAGAGCAGAAGTGATACCAAGTACGTTACGAGGCAGACGCCACCCTTCAGCCAGCTGCGATACTCCCCATACCATCATCACAAATATTCCGATCAAAGGCAGATAGGTATAGCGATCGGCAATGGAATGATCTCCCACCTGAATAAGACCAATCACCGGCAGCAGCGTAACAACATACCAGAGCCACCCGGTAACCAGGAATGGATACCGCTTTCTTGACAGCACAACTGTCATCAGAATCAGCAGAAGAGCGAGCAGAGAACCTGCCACCAGCAGTGAGGATGGGGGTGTTCCTACAAACGGGTAAAAGACGGAAAGTCTGCCGGGCCAGAACGTTTTTTCCAGGTACTCGATGTACGAGACATCAATCCGGGAAAGTCTCTCAAGAAAGGTGTAATCGGTTACAATCCCGCCCGAATTACGTTGAGCCAGCACTGTTATCAGAGCAGTTCCGGCAGATAGCAGAAAAAAAGGGATTTTCTCGAGAAACAGCGAAACGACCGTACGTGCAGGGATCACGCTTCCGTCAGGTGCATCTGTATAACGTCCCAACGGCCACCAATCGATCAGGAGCAGAACGGCAGGTAATGTGACAATCATCGGCTTTGACAGCAGCCCAAGGCAAAACAGCAAAATTACCGTCACATATCTGGCCATACTCCGCTTCTCACTGTAACCAAGGTATGCATTCAGGGTCAGCAGCCAGAAGAAGGCGCTCAGCACATCCTTTCGCTCGGCTGCCCAGGCCACCGACTGCACATGCAACGGGTGCAGGGCGAACAAAAAAGCAACTGCGGCACTTCGATACGGTGCTCTTGTTGCCTTGTTAAAGAAGAGAAAAAGCAATACGCTATTAGTTACATGAAACAGTACACTGGTTAAATGATGTCCTGCCGCATGCATACCGAACATCTGCACATCAAGCATATGTGATATCCAGGTCAACGGTATCCAGTTAGTCTCATAAACGGTGGTGAATGCCCAGTAGAGTGAGTTGAAAGTTACCCCTGACTTGATATGGGGATTCGCATAAATGATGATGGAGTCGTCAAAATTAACAAACTCATGCCATAGTACCGGGCTGAAAACTGCGAGCGTAACAAGTGCTATAGCACCAAGCAGATACGAATCCAACTTTTGGCCGTTCAGTTGCATGTTCATTAAAGACTCACCGTACCGGAGCCTGTATCATTTCCAGCAGCATCGGCGCAAACGACGAGCCAACCTGCTGAAGTGTCTGATACTCTTCCAAAGCCCGCCGTTTGTCACCCTGTGCAACAAAGATCCGACCTCGGGAATAATGTGCAGAAGGATTGAGCGGATCAAACTGCAGCGCCCATCTGAATGACTCAAGAGCCAAGTCAAGTTCATTGGCTTCCATATACGCGACACCCAGATTCAAGTGAGCCAGAATATACGATGGTTTGGCCTTGATTGACTCCTTGAAATGAAAAACGGCTTCATTTACCCTCCCGTTCCCCAGATAGATGAGCCCCAGGTTATTCTGTGCCACCCAATTACTTTCCGTCACCGCTATAGTATGCGTCAATATGGTAAAGGCACTTTCCCAATGCCGCAACTGCAGCGAAGTAAGCAAAATCATCACAACCAGACAAAGTCCTGCCAGGCAGGAGAGCGCACTGTTCCGACACTTCCACCCCTCCATAAGCTGCGGCAATCCCCACACCACCATCACGAAAATTCCGATCAGCGGAATATAGGTATAGCGATCTGCCACAGAATGCTGGCCGATCTGAATAAGTCCGATTACCGGGAGCAGCGTGATCAGATACCACCCCCAACCTGTTACCAGATAAGGAGCACGTCGCCACAGCCAGATCACGACAGCAGTGAGGAGCAGCAGCAGCAGAAACGAGAAAACTATCTGGGTTGAAGTGGGCGGGTATTTTGAAAAAGGGTAGAGCAGCGCCAGTTTGGCGGGCCAGACCATTTTCTGAAGATAGGTTACATAGGCGATGCAGGCTTTGCCGGTCCGGGAGAGGAGGGTATAGCCCTGGGCAAGCTCGCCTTCTGCCTGCTGCACCATATAGGTAATGACGCTTGAACAGAACGACAGGATAAAAAAAGGAATCTTTTCGATCAGCAAACGAAAGCCATTAGTGCGAGTGGCAGAAAGAGCCTCTGCGGCAGCACCGTGCAGGCGACCAAGCGGCCACCAGTCCAGCAACAGCAGCACTACCGGCAGTGTCACCAGCATCGGCTTGGAAAGCAGCCCCAACAAAAACAAAATCAGCGTCAGCAAATAACGGGGAACGTCCGGCTTTTCAGCATAGCGGGTATAGGCATACAGCGTCAGCATGCCAAAAAAGGCACTCAATACATCTTTGCGCTCTGCTACCCAGGCAACAGATTCGACATGCAGCGGATGCAGAGCAAACAGGAACGCAGCCGCCGCACCACGCCACGGCGCACCCGTTGCCCGCTTTAAAAACAAAAACAACAGCCCGCTGTTGGCAGCGTGCAGAAGCAGGTTTACAGCATGATGGGCACCGGCATTCATGCCGAACAGGGTGACGTCCAGCAGATGCGAAATCCAGGTCAGAGGAATCCAGTTGACTTCATGTGGTGTGGTGAACGCCCAGCGGATTGATTCAAGTGTCAGACCGTATTTCATGTTTGGGTTCGCGTAGACGAACACGTCATCATCCAGATTGATAAAGTCATGCCAGACAACAGGGCTGAATACGGCCAGTGTGATTAATAGAATTGCGGGCAGCAGCCACTTTTCATAGTTTGTCAGAGTGTGAGATATCTTATACATGGCTGCATCAAGTACCAAGAGACCTCCGGGTTATAATTCTCGGAGGTCTGCGTATTATGAGTTATTTTGAGGTGTGGTTACACTGCTTTCCGCTTCCTGAACATCCTGGCCAGCGTCGTCAAGGTCACCCCGAACAGCCCGACCCACAAACTGGTGAGAATAATCGGCTGGCCCGGTTCATAACGAACCGCCATAGCGGTCCAGTAGCGAATTTCTTTTACCGAGAGCGAATGGTCACCGGCATTAAAACTGGCCCCAATAGCCGCCGTACCGGCGACTCTGGGCTGAGCCTCTTTTTTCGGATCCGCCTTGTTCAGCAGGTATTCCTGAAAACGGGCCTCGCCGCCCCGCTCATTTTTCGAGTCCGGCTTATATGTCACATTAAGAGTGAATTGTGGCTCATTCGGCGCCTGTGGAAACGGTATTGCCATCGGCCCGTCTTTGGTGCCGGTAGTGTAAAGATAGGTGTTATCACTCTGTTGAAGACTCTGCAGCGGCAGATGTGCGCCATAGACTTCACGGCCTGCACTATCGGAAAGAATGGTCAGCGCAGAATACCCTTCCTTGTCAGGAAAATATTTGAAACCACGGTACTCCATATGGTGAGTAACATAGATAATAGCCTGCTTTGCCAGCGGTCCGCTGCCGACTGCAATCTCATACGCTGCCCGCTTGTCCTTGCCATCAGCCTTATAACCGGTATGCATTTTGATCAGCGTCGTATCGCCTTTCAGCGTGGCAAAGTTGAAAAATCGCCCCTGGTTGATAAGATCATAACTCCGCGGGTCACCACTCGGCAGCGTTTCCCCTTCTGTGAGCCTGATCGTCCCCCTGAAATAGAAAAGACTGTTATATATAATGCCGGCAAACATTGTGACGAAGCTAAGATGAAACAGGATCATACCCAATGACACCAGCGTTACCCGGCGACCCCAGATGCGACCAAAGAAGCAGCAGGCAACATTGACAATCAGTATCACGAGCAGACCGTTAAACCAGAGAGCTGAAAAAATAAGCTCCCAGGCACGCTTGTCCCGCAGGACGGTTACCCCTGCAACGCAGCAGATAAGAATAACCACCAGCAGAAACATGGCCAGCTTGGCTGATGCCAGAAAATCATATATTGAGCGTGTCAGCTTATGAATCGGGTGATAGCGAGGCTCGACGGGAAATATTTCGTCTTCTTGTTCTGCCTCAGGCGGGGAACTAAATTCAGTCATAAACTCCATCCAGAATGATTTAATTGTATGTTTTCTCGTTGATATTTATGACTCTATGGTATGGCATACATGATTATGCAGATCAATTATTTCAAGAAAAATCGCAGCAAACCTACCATGTCTTAATATAACCTGCAAGTGGTCACTTTACATCTTCTCCACCTTCCACCACAGCTGATTGCCATCCTTGACTCCATACGCCACTGATTTGCCATCCTCGGTGAATGTCGTATCAAATACCCGCTCATAGCCAGGATGCTGTTTGACTATCTTTCCGGTTGCGTCAGCAACGACAACGAAACGCTTGCCGTCCTGACGAGCACGATAAATAAGGAATTTTCCGTCTGGGCTGAACTGAGGCGAGATAACACGATCAAACATCGGGCCTTCAACACCATTGGTAACAATTACGAAGCGCTCATTGCGAATAGCCACATAGGCATGATTTTTCCCATCCTTGCTGTAGACAAGATCGGCGCACTCCTTATAATTCTGCGGCGTACGAATACCGTCATCAAAAAATGCCTGATGCATAGAGGCGCCCTTCTTTCCAACAACAATAATGCCGGCGCCTTTATAATCAGGTCGGATTACCGGGGGCCATGGATAGATACCTGTAGGAATAGCAACTTCTTTACCGTCTAATATCAGGTAGGATGACGTACCTTTCTGGGCGACGTATGCAATATGATTGCCGTCCTCACTGAAAACGAGGTTTCGGACAGCATCGTATACCGTACCTTCGTGTATGTTCTGAGGTTGTGAGAATTCGATAAGCTTAACCTGATACTTGTCACCCGGTCGATCAATTGCAGCAATTTTGGTGTTTCCGTTGTCCATACTTACATTAATGCTCTGTAGTGGAATAGTTTGCGGTGAACCAAACGTCAAAGAGCTGAAAACAAGACGGAATTTTTTCTCATCGTCAGTATTTTCAAAGCGAAGTACCGTTTTCGAATCGGCGCTGAAAGCGGGCTTATTGAAGAACGATACTTGTGGCGTACTTTTCAGGTCATCGATATGCAGATACCATGAGTTAGTTGCTTGAGCCTCAAAAGCGATATGGCGGTTATCCGGACTGAACACTGGCGGCCCTTTATCGTCAAACGGCCCATATTCACGTTTATCGACAACAACAAACCACTTGCCACCGGTTTTGGCACAATAGGCGACCCGCTGGCCGTCCGGGCTAAGCGTCAATGTACTGGAATCAATTTCACCATAACTTTTACCAATAGTTTTGTTGTGCACTACGTGTACTCCATCTGATATTTTGGCAATGTACGCGACCCCCCTGCCACGTTTATTCATCTCCACAACAATATGAGCAGGCTGTTTCTCAGCAGGTGGGTTTTGTGCATGTTTGGGATCCTCAACCAGGGTATCCGGTTTCTCCGATTCATCAATCGTAGCCAGCAATGTTGAAACTGCGAGCACCTTATTACTGACAGGTGCAGCGACGGTCTTGGAACTGGTATCGCAACCATTAGTAACACTCAAAAATATTGCAGGAAATACAAGCAATCGCAGCATGGACGCACATTTAATAGGCCACATTATAAACACCTCTAGTTCGATAATTTAAGCTATCTCTGAAAAAAAGCCCCGCCTTTACAGGCGGGGCTAAATTGATACTGCATTCCTATGTACTGTTTTCTAGTAAACGCCGCCCGGAGTATAGCCGCCCATGCTGCTACGGCTGCACGTACCAGCTCCACCGCCAGTTGTACCCCTGCCACCGCACGTCGGTGTATAGGTTGTTGCTCCGATACTCCTGATG
>Ga0172367_10000424_pt1 | contig 65300 bp, 49 predicted proteins | sample Lak10m_FD_114542 | JGI IMG/M metagenome (GOLD analysis project Ga0172367, IMG submission 114542) | Freshwater microbial communities from Kabuno Bay, South-Kivu, Congo - kab_022012_10m | ecosystem: Environmental > Aquatic > Freshwater > Lake | place: Democratic Republic of the Congo: South-Kivu... | reverse complement strand
GAGCTGGGCTTCAAGAACGAGCACCACTCGCAGACGCACCACAACAACGAGGCCGAAATGGTCCGCAAGGTCGCCGCGATCACCGCCTTCAACATCGAGCAGTTCGCGCACATGGTGAAGAAGATGGCCACCCTGCGCGAAGGCGACGGCACGTTGCTTGACAACTGCATCATGATGTGGGGCACCGGCCTCGAGGACGGCAACAAGCACACGCGCGAAAACCTGCCCTTCATCATCGCCGGCAAAGGCGGCGGCTCGCTCAAGACCGGCCGCTTCATCGCCGACGTGAAAGGCAACCAAGGCGACCTGCTCACCACGTTGCTCACCTGCATGGGCGTCCCGCTGGACCGCCCCATCGGCATCGCGACCAAGCAAATCAAAGAGATGATGGCCTGATGGATTGTGTTCCGCCTGTCCAACTTGCGGGACGCGAAAGCCGAACCACAGGCAATTGACCGCATGAGCCAGCCGCGCAAAACCATTGGGCTGTTTGTCGCGCTCGTCGCGTTGACTCTGACGGCGCGGTCCGCCACGCCGGACTTTCAGAAAGAGATCCGCCCGTTGCTCGGCCAGTTCTGTAACCAATGCCACTCGACCAAGGATCACAAGGGCGACCTCGACCTCGAACGCTTCAAGTCGCTCGATGCCGTGAAGCGCGACGCGAAGGTCTGGCTGCAAGTCGAAGAGCAACTCGAGCTCGGCGAGATGCCGCCGAAGGACAAGCCGCAGCTTTCCGCCGCGCAGAAGGCGAAGCTGGTCGCGTGGGTGCGCGGCACGCTGAACGACATCGCCAAGGCCAACGCCGGCGACCCCGGCCCCGTCGTGCTGCGCCGCCTCTCGAACGCGGAATACACCTACACCGTGCGCGACCTCACGGGCGTTGCCGCGCTGAACCCGGCGCGCGAGTTCCCAACGGACGGCGCGGCGGGAGAAGGTTTTTCCAATGCCGGCGCGGCGCTCGTCATGTCGCCTGCGCTGCTCACGAAGTATCTCGACGCCGCGAAGGACCTCGCCGCGCACGCGGTGCTACTGCCGGACGGCGTCGCGTTCTCGCCGAGCACTTCGCAGCGCGACTGGACGGAGGAACGGCTCGCGGCCATCCGGGACTTTTGCGCGCGCTTCACCGTGAAGGGCGGTGGCTCGGCGGTGAACCTGCAAGGCATCAAGTTCGACACAAAGGACGGCGGCGTGCTGCCGCTGGAGAAGTATTTGGCGGCGACGATTGAGTTGCGCGACCTGGAGCGCGGACGCCCACGTCCGCAAGACTGTGCTGCGGACGTGGGCGTCCGCGCTCCGCTCGAAGCACTCGCTGCCAAACACGGCCTCAACGCCAAATACCTCACCACCCTCTGGACCGCGCTGAACGACTCGCAGCCTTCGCTCGTGCTCGACCTCATCCGCGCGCAGTGGCGCGCCGCCAAGCCCGCCGACGCCCCCGCGCTCGCCGCGGCCATTGCGCAGTGGCAGCGCGCTCTGTGGCGCTTCACCACCGTCGGCCACATCGGCAAGCGCAACGGCCCGAGCGCCTGGCAAATGCCCGTCGTCCCGCTCGCCGCCGCGCAGGAGGTCCGCGTGAAGCTCCCCGCGCCCACGAACGGAAACGAAATTGTTCTCTACCTCCTCACTTCCGACGCCGGCGACGGCAACGAGCACGACTTCGCCGTCTGGGAAAACCCACGCCTCGTCGCGCCGGGCCGCCCAGACCTGCACTTGCGCGACGTGCGCGAGGCCGTTGTGTCGTTCCAAACGCAGCGCGAGCGCGTCGCTAGCAGCGCGGCGAAGTGCCTGGCCGCAGCGGACGAGGCCAGCGCCTTGCCCGACCGCAGCGGCGTTGCTGCCCTCGCGCAGAAGCACGGCGTCGAAGCCACGTTGCTCACCGCGTGGCTGGATTACCTCGGCATCGGCGGCGGTCCTGTGCGCGTGACTTCGCACATGACCAAAAAGCTGGAGAGCGCGAACAATTACGACTTCATCAAGGGCTGGACCGGCGCGGATGCGTTGAGCGTGCTGGCGAATTCCTCCGACAACGCCGTGCGCATTCCCGGCCACATGAAGCCGCACAGCGTCGGCGTGCATCCGTCGCCGAAGCTGCGCGCGTGCGTCGGCTGGAACAGTCCGGTGACGGCGACCGTGCGCGTGGAGGCGGTCGTGCAGCCCGTGCATTCGGAGTGCGGCAACGGCGTGACGTGGTCGCTCGAACTCCGGCGCGGCGGCACGCGCCAGCGCCTCGCGGCCGGCATCGCGCAAGGGCCGAAGGAAGTAAAAGTTCCGCCGGTGGAAAACCTCGCCGTGCAGCCCGGCGACTTGCTCTCGCTGCTCATTGGTCCGCGCGACGGCAACCATTCGTGCGACATGACGGCGTTGGCTTTGGACATCAAGACCACCGACGGCAAGCGGTGGAACCTCGCGCGCGACGTCTCGCCGAACATCCTCGCGGGCAACCCGCACGCGGACGGCTTGGGCAATCCGGGCGTCTGGCATTTCTACAGCGAGCCCGACGCGGGCGGCGGGGCGGACTCGATTGTCCCAGCCGGTTCGCTGCTGGCCAAGTGGCGTGCGGCCACGGACGCGGCGGAGAAGGGCCGGCTCGCTGAGGCGGTTCAGAAGTTGTTGGCGAGCGGCCCGGCCGGACTCGCGAAGGACGCGCCCGACGCCGTGCTCCATCGCCAACTCACGGCGCTGGGCGGCCCGCTCTTCAAAAGCTCATTGGGTAGCAGCCGACGTGAGGAGGCTCCATCTGTTCCTCAAAAAAGTCAGAGCCTCCTTACGTCGGCTGCTACCTGGGGGCTCGCACCCGAACTCTTCGGCAAACACCCGGACGGCTCCGTGCTGCCAGCCGCGAACCTCTGCGTCCGCGCGCCGTCGCTGCTCGAAGTGCGCCTGCCCGCCGACCTCGTCGAAGGCTGCGAGTTCGTCGCCACCGCCACGTTGCATCGCGAGACCGGCGCGGAGGGCAGCGTGCAAATGCAGGCGCTCACGACGAAGCCCGCCAGCGCCACCGGCCTCGCCGCAGGCGCGGCGAAGGAGCTGGGCGGCAAGAGCACTTGGTCTGACGGCGAGCGGCCCATCGGCTCCGATTCACCGATTCTGGTTCGTGATGGCAGCGCCGCGCGGAAGCGCATCGAGGCCGCGCTCGACCAATTCCGCCAGCTTTTCCCCGCTGCGCTCTGCTACACGAAGATTGTCCCGGTGGACGAGGTGGTGACGCTCACGCTGTATTATCGCGAGGACGACCAGCTCCGCCGCCTGCTGCTCGACGACGCGCAAACCGCCGAGCTGGAGCGGCTCTGGGCGGAGCTGCATTTCGTTAGTCAAAGCCCGCTCAAGCTCGTGGATGCCTTCGAGCAGCTCTGGCAATACGCCACGCAGGACGCCGACCCGAGCGCCTTCACGCCGATGCGCGAGCCTATCAAGCAACGCGCCGAGGCCTTCCGCAAAGAACTGCTCGCCGCCGAGCCGAAGCACATTGAAGCGGTCGTGAACTTTGCCGAGCGCGCGTGGCGTCGCCCGCTCAAGAGCGCCGAGCGCGATGAACTCAAGACGCTTTACCACAAGCTCCGCGCGCAGGAGCTGCCGCACGAAACCGCCATCCGCATGACGCTGGCGCGGGTGTTCGTCGCGCCCGCGTTCCTCTACAAGTTCGAGCAGCCCGGCTCCGGGAAAAAAGCATCGCCCGTGAGCGACACTGAACTCGCGACGCGGCTGAGTTACTTCCTCTGGTCGTCTGCGCCCGACGCGGAGCTGGCCTCGCTCGCAGCCGCCGGCAAGTTGCGAAACGCCGACGTGCTCGCCGCGCAGACGCGCCGGATGCTGGCGGACCCGCGCGTGCGGCGGCTGGCGGTGGAGTTCGGCGCGCAGTGGCTGCACACGCGTGACCTCGACACGCTCGACGAGAAGAGCGAGCGGCATTTCCCGACGTTCAAATCCGTGCGCGGCGCGCTCAACGAGGAGCCGATTCGTTTCTTCACCGACTTGTTCCAACGCAACGGCTCCGTGCTCGCGCTGCTGGACGCGGATTACACCTTCGTCAACGCGACACTCGCGACGCACTACGGCCTGACTACTGACGCCCGGCTTCTGACTTCTGACTCCACCTGGCTGCGCGTGGACGGCGTGCGCGCACAGGGACGCGGCGGTGTGCTCGGCTTCGGCGCAACGCTCGCCAAGCAGAGCGGTGCCTCCCGCACCAGCCCGATTCTGCGCGGCAACTGGTTGAGCGAAACCTTGCTCGGCGAGCGCCTGCCGCGTCCGCCCAAGGGCGTGCCGGTGCTGCCCGAGGAAGCACCCGCCGGCCTCACCGAACGCGCGCTCATCGAGCGGCACAGCAGCGACCCGAAGTGCGCCGGCTGCCACGCGCGCATTGACCCGTTCGGCTTCGCGCTGGAGCGTTATGACGCCATCGGGCGGCTGCGGGCGAAGGACGCAGCGGGCCTGCCGATTGATTCCCGCACTCGCACGGCGGACGGCACGGAACTCGACGGCCTCGAAGGCTTGCGGACTTACCTGCTCACCACGCGGCGCGACGCCTTTGAACGGCAGTTCTGCCGGAAGCTGCTGGGCTTCGCGCTCGGCCGCAGCGTGCAGTTGAGCGACCAGCCGTTGATTGACGAGATGCTGAAGCAGCTTACCGCGAGCGAACATCGCGTGGGCACCGTCGTCGAGATGATTGTCCGCAGCCGGCAGTTTCGTGATATACGCGGACGCGACATTGCCGCAGCCGAGTGACTTTCAACCTATGAGCACCCACCACTTCCACCGCCGCGCCTTTCTGCGTGGCGTCGGCGTCACGATGGCCCTGCCGTGGCTGGAGTCCTTCAACGTCTGGGGCGACGAGCCGAAGCAGAAGCCCGCCAGCGAAGCGCCCGTGCGGCTCGCGGTGCTCTTCTCCGGCAATGGCTTTCACTCGAAGGAATGGTGGGCCAAGGGCGAGGGCCGCACGATGGAGCTGGGCCGCGTGCTGACGCCGCTGGCGGACTTCCGCGAGAAGCTGACCTTCGTGCGCGGCCTGTATCACGAGGAGGCGCGCAAGGGGAACATCCACAGCTCGCAGACGGGCAACATGCTTTCGGGCGCGCCCATCGCGAGCGGCGGGGAGATTCGGTCGGGCACGAGCTTCGACCAGTTGCTCGCGCAGACTTACGGGCGTTCCACGAAGGTGCCAAGCCTCGTGCTGGGCTGCGAGCACTCGAACCCGTCCGTCCACAAGAACTACTCGATGCTTTACAGCTCGCACATCTCGTGGAGTTCGCCGACCACGCCGACGCCGCTGGAGCTGTATCCGGCACTCGCGTTCGACCGGCTGTTCAAGGACGCCGCCACGCCGGGCGACAAGAGCGTGCTGGATGCCGTCCTCGCCGATGCCAGCAGCCTGCGTCGCAACATCAGCACCGCTGACCAGCGCAAGCTCGACGAGTATCTCGACTCCGTGCGCGACGTGGAGAAGCGCATCGAGAACGCCGGCAAACGCGGCGAAGTCCAAGGCTGGCGACCCACGCTGGCGAAGCCAAACATCGCGCGTCCCGCCGACGGCATCCCGCAGGACATCGCCGAGCACATGCGGCTCATGTGCGACATCCTCGTGCTCGGTTTCCAGACCGACACCACGCGCATCACGACGCTGAAGCTGAACAACGACCACAGCGCGCTGCGCTTCCCGAACCTCCCGAGCGTGCAGCAGAAGGGCAACGGCATTGACTACATGATTCACCACCTGCTCTCGCACAGCGATGGCGAGGACTGGCTGAAGGTGAACCAGTTCTTCATGGAGCAGGTGGCCTACGTCGCCCGCAAACTCGACGCGATTCAGGAAGGCCCGCGCACCTTGCTCGACAACACCATGCTCATGCACTGCTCGAGCATGATGGCTGGCGCGAAACACGATAACGACCAACTCCCGGTGGTCCTCCTTGGCGGTGCCGGCGGCCGGCTCAAGGGTGGCCGCGCCCTCGACTACAAGGACAAGCCTGACCGCCAGCTCTGCCGCCTCTTCCTGTCCATGATGGACAAGATGGACGTGCGCCCGAAGACCTTCGGCGACGCACAAGCTCCGCTGGCGGAGGTTTGATTGAAGATTGGTTCCTATGGTTTACTTGGCCCATGAAGACCGTTCTGTTCGCCATTGTCGCGCTCGCGCTCGCCGCGCGGGCGGAAGACGCCTTCCGCATTGAGAAGGACATCGCTTACCTCGCTCCGGGGCGTAAGGATAAGGCCGACCTTTACCTGCCCGCGAGCAATCCCTCCGGCGCGCCGCGGCCGGCGGTGGTCATCATCCACGGCGGTGGCTGGACCGGCGGCGACAAGGGCGCGGCGCGCGAGATCAACATCGGGACCAATCTCGCGCTCAGGGGCTACGTCGGCTTGAGCATCAACTATGTGCTCGCCAGCGCGAACAAAGATGGCAAAGCCACCTGGCCGCAGAACCTGCATGATTGCAAGACGGCTGTGCGCTGGCTGCGGAAGAACGCCGGGCGCCTGCAGGTGGACCCCGAGCGCATCGGGGTGATCGGCGGTTCGGCTGGTGGCCATCTGGCGGCCATGCTGGCGGTGACTGGCCCGAAGGATGGACTGGATCCGCAGGGGCCTTACGGTGAGTTCTCCTGTCGCGTTCAGTGTGCGGTCGATCTCTACGGACCGGCGGATCTGAGCGGGCGGCTCGACTTGGCCATGCTGGGGAAATCGTCGGCGCAAGCCCCGGAACTCTATCGCGCCGCATCGCCAGTGACCTACGTGGACCGGGATGATCCGCCCCTGCTCATCCTGCATGGCACGGCTGACAAAACGGTGCCCGTGGACCAGTCCCGCCTGTTTGCCGCGAAGCTCAGGGAAGCGGGGGCGCGCCATGAGTTGGTCATCGTGGAGGGAGCCCCGCACACGTTTCATCTGCAACCCAAGCAACGTGACCTGCGGCCCCTTGTGCTGGGCTTTTTCGACCAGCACTTGAAGTCCACCCGGCAATGAGGCTTCCAAGATGCGGATGAACTTTTGCGCCCGTTGGATCGGCCTGCTGTGGGTTGCCGGTTGCGCTGCGTGGGCCGTCGCCGCGCCGCCGGTGGACCCGCGGGCGTTCTTTGCCCGGCATTGCACCGAGTGCCACGACGCGGAGACGAAGAAGGGCAACCTCGACCTGACTTCGCTCAAGCCTGACTTCGCCGATGCCGAAACCTTCGCGCGCTGGGTGAAAATCCACGACCGCATCGCGTCCGGCGAAATGCCGCCGAAGAAGAAAGCCCGGCCACCGGCCAACGAAACGCAGGCGGTCACGCGCCGGATGGCCGAGGCGCTGGTGGCTGCCGAGCGGGCGCGTTTCGCGGGTGGGCCGCGCACGCCGGTGCGGCGGCTCACGCGCGCGGAGTATGAACACACCGTGCGCGACCTGCTGGAGCTGCCCGGCGTGCGTTTGCAGGAGCTGCTGCCAACGGACGGCTCCGCGCACGGCTTTGACAAGAACAGCGACGCGCTCGACCTCTCCCACGTCAACCTGGCCAAGTATGTGGAGGCCGCCGACCACGCGCTCAACGCGGCCATCGCCACGCAGCCCGAGGCACCGCCGGTGCTCACGGCGCGGCTTTCACTCGGCGGGACCTATGCGGGCAACTTGATGCTGATGCAGGGCGACGCCGTGCTGCTGCGCGACAAGCAGCACGACCCCGTGGTGCCGCCCGCCGGCGTTTACCCGCATGTCGGCCACGGGCAGCACGAGCAGCTCGGGCTGTTCACCCGCATGAGCAGCGTGGGCGTGTTCCGGCACGAGGACGAGTCGTGGAACCCGTATTACCAGACCTTCGCCACGATTTACCCGGGCCGCTACCGGGTGCGGGCGTCGTTTTGGAGCATGACCTGGGACAAGGGCAAAATCCTCCCGTCGCGCGGCGTGGAGGCGGCGCGGCTGTCCGTGGTGTCGTTCAACGAAAACGGGCGCGGCGGCGGGCACCCGAGCACGGTGATTGGCTACTTTGCCGCGCCGTCACTGGACTCGCGCGTGCACGAGCTGGACCTGTGGTTCAACCCGAAGGACAGCCTCGGCTTCAACGCGGCGTCGCTCGCGCCGGTGGTGCTGTATCGCGTCGGCACCTGGGGGCAGAAGGACCGCACGATGGGCTTTACCGGGCCGTGCATCGTGAACGACTGGGTGGAGGTGGAAGGCCCGCTGCACGACGTGTGGCCACCCCGCAGCCACCGCGCGCTATTCGGTGAACTGCCGCTCATGGAATTCAAGGCCGCCGAGCAAAAAAGCGTGCGTCCACCCGCGCGCAAGCCGCTGAAGCAGGAAATCGTCGGGGCGAAAAACCGTCCCGAGCCGGTGGCCGGCGTGTGGACGGTGGCCAGCGCAAATCCAGCGGCCGACGCCGACCGTTTGTTGGCGGCCTTTCTGCCGCGCGCCTTCCGTCGGCCCGTTTCCGATGAGGTGCGGCGCCAATATGTGGCGCAGGTGGAGGCGCGTTGGCAGGCGGGCGATTGCTTCGAGACCGCGATGCGCTGGGCGTATCGCGCGGCGCTGTGCGCGCCGGACTTTCTCTACCACGTGGAAGCGGGGCCGGATGCGGCCTCTCCGTCGTCGCTCTCCGCCCACGGTCTGGCCAATCGGCTCGCCTATTTCCTCTGGAACTCGCGGCCGGATGACGCGTTGCTCGCGCTCGCTGCAAAGGGCGCCCTGCGCGAACCCAAGACGCTGCGCGCCGAAGTGGAGCGCTTGCTGAAGGACAAGAAGGCCGAGCGGTTCGTCGAGGATTTCCTCGGCCAATGGCTGAAACTGCGCCAGCTCGCCGCCACGGACCCGGACAAGAAGCTTTACCCCGAGTTCAACGCGTATCTCCAGGACTCAATGCGCGCCGAGACGGTGGCCTTCTTCCGCGAGCTGCTGGACCGCAACCTCGGCGCGGCGCATCTGGTGAAGTCGGACTTTGCCATGCTCAACGAAAAGCTCGCCACGCACTACGGCATCCCGGGCGTGAGCGGGCCAGAAATCCGTCGCGTAACTTTGCCGCCCGGCTCACCGCGCGGCGGCTTCCTCACGCAGGCGGCCATCCTGAAAATCACCGCCAACGGAACGACGACTTCCCCCGTGCCACGCGGCGCGTTCGTCATGGCGCGGCTGCTCGGCCAGGAGCCGGAGCCGCCACCCGCGAACGTCCCCGCCGTGGAGCCGGATGTGCGCGGCGCCACGACCATCCGCGAGCAGCTCGACAAGCACCGCAACGACGCCGCGTGCGCCGCGTGCCATGTGAAAATTGACCCGCCCGGCTTCGCGCTCGAGAGTTTCGATGTCATTGGCGGCCAGCGCACCCGTTACCGCTCGCTGGAGAATGGCGATCCTGCGCCGCGCGGCTCGATCGACCCGCGCATCGGCATCAGCTTCAAGCTCGGCCCCGCCGTGGACGCCAGCGGCGAGCTGCCGGACGGCCGGAAGTTTGCCGACATCGGGGAGTTCCAAAATCTCCTCGCCGCGCAGCCGCGCCCGTTGCTGGAGAACCTCGCACGGCAACTGGCCGTTTACAGCACCGGCCGGCCGGTGGCCTTCAGCGACCGCGCCGCACTGGCTGCGCTGGTCATGCGCGTGGAACAGCAGGGCAGCGGCGTCCGCACGCTGATTCACGAGCTGGTGCAAAGCGAACTCTTCCAAACCCGATGAAACCGATGAGCCCATTGACCACGGCCTGCGCCGTGCCGCAGTGTCCGGCCATGCATCCGCCCGCCGCGCCGCACGTCGCCACCCGCCTGCCGCTGGCGCGCCGCGCGTTTCTGCGCGGGGCCGGCGTCACGCTCGCGCTGCCCTTGCTGGAGGCGATGTGCCCCGCGTTCGGCGCGTCGGCTGCCGCGCCACCGCGCCGCATGGTGTGCATCGAGACGAACATGGGCATCCTGCCGCAGTTTTTCTTCCCCGAGAAACCGGGGGCCGATTACGTGCCCGGCCCGTATCTCGAACGGCTTAAGGCGCATCGCAATCAACTCACCGTCCTCAGCGGGGTGAGCCATCCCGGCGTCACCGGCGGGCACGCGGCGGAGAAGTGCTTCCTCACCGGCACGCCGCACCCGGACCGCGGCGGCTTCCGCAATTGGATTTCCCTCGACCAGTTTGCCGCCGAGCACGTCGGCAACCGCACGCGGCACCCGTCGCTCGTGCTGGCGATGTCGAGCGAGGGACAGACGCTCAGTTACACCCGCAGCGGCGCGCCCATCCCGGCGGAGAAAAGCCCACGGAAGCTCTTCCAAAAACTCTTCGTGCAAGGCAACCCGAAGGAAGTCGCCGCCAACGTCGAAGCACTGCAACAAGGCCGCAGCTTGATGGACTTCGTCGGCGACCAATCCAAGCGGCTCAACCGCTCGCTCTCGAAGGCCGACCAGACGCGGCTTGACCAGTATTACACCAGCGTCCGCGAGCTGGAGCGCCGGTTGCACAGCGCCGAGGAGTGGGAATACAAGCCCAAGCCCGTCATCACCACCAAAGCCCCCGAGGACATCGATGACGCGAAGGAGTTCGTGGCCAAGACGCGGCTGATGTTCGACGTGATGAAGCTCGCGCTGGAGACCGACTCGACGCGCATCATATCCCTCTTCATCGACACCGTGGTCATCCACAACATCACGCACCACGGCAACCGGCCCGAGGCGCTCGCCGAGCTGCGTGGGCACGAGGAGAAGCAGTTCGACGCGCTCGGCGGATTTCTCAGTGCGCTGGCGGGGACGAAGGAGGAGAACCAGACGCTGCTCGACCGCACGATGGTTCTCTATGGCACGCCCATGGGCAGCGCCAACTCGCACTCGAACGTGAACCTGCCCGTGCTCTTGGCCGGCGGCGGTTTCCGGCATGGCCAACACCTCGCCTTCGACGCGAAGAACAACTACCCGCTCGCCAATCTCTACGTCTCCATGCTGCAACGGCTCGGTGTGGAGGCTGGTTCCTTCGCCACCGGCAAGAGCACGTTACGCGGGCTGGAATTCGCCTGACCCATGCGGGCCCTCATCCTCATCATCGCCCTGCTCGCGGGGCTCGCGCCACTGCCCGCCGCGGAGCAGACCGTCACTCTCCGCCTCGTTGGCCTCAGCGCGCCGGAGCGCGAAGCGGACCTGCGCGAAGTCATCGGAAAAATTCCCGAATTCAGCTTGGCCAGCCTCGATGCCGCAAAGGCCGAGGTCACGCTGCGGTTCGACCCGGAGAAACTTTTTCCCCCCGCGAAGGGCAAGCAGCCCGCGCCCGCCGCCGACAAAGTTCTCGCGCGGCTCGACCAATTGCTCGGCACGGCGTCCACGCGGACCTTCAGCCTCACCGAACGCTCGGCCGTGCCCGCCGAGAAGCTCACGAAGCTCGAAGTCCCCATCGGCGTTCTGGACTGCAAAGGCTGCCGTTACTCCGCCTACATCGCCGTGGCGAAGCTCGACGGCGTGGAACGCGCCACCGTCAGCACCACGCCCAGCGCCGTCATCGCGTGGGTGGACGCCGCGAAAGTGAAACGCGAGGACCTCGTCGCCGCGCTCAAGAAGATGCGCGTGGAACTGCCCGAAGCACCGTGACCATGGAACACATCACCGACCCTTTCCGCGAGGCGCGCGCCAAGGATGGCGTGTTGCGCTGCCCGTTCCAGGGCGAGACGCTGCCGATGATTCTCCGCCACGCCGATGTGCGCGAGGCGGCGAAGGATTGGCAGAAGTTCAGCTCCGACGCGCCGTTCCGCGTGCCCATCCCGTCCGAGGAAGCCGTCCGTTCCATGCGGCAGTTGCCCATCGAGACGAACCCGCCAGAGCACGGCGAGTATCGCGCGCTGGTCGAGCCGTTCTTTCAGCGCGCCAAGCAGCCGGAGGTCATCGCGAAGGTCGAGGCGCTCATTGATGAACTGCTCACCACGGCGCTCGCCCGCGAATCGCTCGAAGTCATCAGCGAGTTCGCGCTGCCCGCGCAATCCCGCGCGCTCACGTATCTGCTCAACGTGCCCGAGTCCGAGGCGGACGTCTGGATCGGCTGGGGCATCCACGTCTTCAAGGTGACCGGCGGCGAGTTCAAGAAGGGCAACGTGCTGGAGACGTATCTGCACCAGCAGTTCGACCTCGCGGAAACTCAGGTAAAGGAGCGGGCCAGCGACGCACTCACGCCCGACGACAGCCTCTTCACGGCGCTCGTGAAGGCCACCTATCGCGGGCGCAAGCTGACCCGCGAGGAGATGATGGGCTTCGGGAACCTCACCTTCGCCGGCGGGCGCGACACCATCATCTACAGCATCGCGAACGTGCTGGCCTACCTCGGCCGCAACCCCGAGGCGCTCGCCTACCTCCGCGCCGACCCGCGCCGCATCGTCCACGCGGGCGAGGAGTTTTTTCGCGTCTTCATGCCGCTCACGCACATCGGCCGCGTGTGTCCCGTGGAAACGGATGTTCACGGCGTGAAGGTGCCGGCCGGCGGCCGTGCGTCGCTCGCCTGGGCCTCGGCCAATCTGGACGAAACCGTATTCGACGCGCCGACCGAAATCCGCCTCGACCGGAAGCCCAATCCGCACCTTTCGTTCGGCTTCGGCACTCATCTGTGCCTCGGCGCGCCGCACGCGCGGCTCATCGTTCGCACGCTGTTGCAGGCGCTGTGCGACCGCGTGGCTACCGTGCAAATCCTCCACGCCGAACCGCACGTCGAGCGCGAGGCCGCCTACACCCGCGTAAACGGCTTTGATGTCCTGAGGCTGCGGCTGGCTCCGAAGAACGGATAGTCAGGCCCTGCGCTAACGCCGGGCCCGCTTCTATTTCAACTTCACGCCCAGGACGATGCGGCCGTCCAGTTCGCGGGGCAGAGCCGTTAGGTTGGGAAACACCTTCCTTAACGCAGGTGTGGTGGTGGCGGCTGTCTCTACCTCCCGTTCGCCAACCTTTGCCTTGCCGATGACGCGGAATGCCGCGACCGCGCCGGGTGCAACGGTGGCGGGCAGAGTCACCTTAAGCGTTGCGCCGGCCGCCTTTTCCTTGATGACCTCGTCCGCGAGCGTCACGCCGTCCAGCCCGGCGACCGACAGGGTGATTGGGCCGGTGAAGTCGCGGCGCGTCGCATTGACCTTCACGGTGAAGCTGCCGCCGGGCGCGGCCTCGACCTTCTCGACCTCGGCTTCGAGCGTGAAGCCGGGCGTCAGCAGCTCGGCCTCGATGCGGTAGGCGTGCTGCGGGCCGCCGCGCCGGACCAGCTCGTCCACGACGAGAAAATAGGTTCCGTCGGCGGGAATTGTGTTGGTCACCGCGCCCTCGTTCGCATCGTTCACGGCGGAGCTGGCAAGGGCGGTGCCCTTGGTGTCACGGAGCTGGAGCATCACTTCGCTTGCCGAGCCGAGGCTCCGCGTTTGCGCGGTGAAGAGGAGGCGCTGGCCTTTCTTCGCCTCGAACTTCCAAAAGTCGCGCTCCTTGGGCTTCAGAAAGCGGCCGTTCAGTCCGGCGGGCGGCGTGAAGGGCGTGGCGGTCTCGGCGTTTTCATTCGGCTCGGCCTCGGAAAACTCCGTGGTCTCGGTCGCGAACGCGACGGCGAAGGCGGAGTTTTTGCCGCCCGGGAATTTCACCGCGAGCGGCAGATGCGTGGCCCCGGCGGGCGCGGTGGCGGTGACGGGTTTAAGCTTGTCCACCTGCGGTCCGACGAAGTTGAACGTGGCCGACGCGCCGGCCTTCACGGCCGCAGGGAACGGCAGGCTCACCAGCGGAAAGTCACCGATGCGCAGGCGGAAGCGGTGGTCCGCACCGCCGGCGTAGTTGATGTCGCGCACTTCGAGGAAGTAATCGCCCGCCGCCGCAAACGTGTGCGCGAATCGGCAGTCGCCGTTCAGGCCCGACTCGTCATCGCAGAACGCCAGCTCGCGCCCGCGCGCATCCAGCAGGCGCAGCACCGGGTCGAGCTTCGAGCCGAGCCGCTGCGCGACGATCTCGAACGCGATGCGTTCGCCGGCCTTCGCCGTGAGACGGTAAAATTTGAAGCCGAGCGCCACCGCCGCGCCGTCTACGGCCACCGGCCACGCGAGGCGCTGGGCCTTGGTGGTGCTGGTATTCGTGCCAGCATCCGCCACGCTGGGCAGGTCATCCACCATCAGCAGCAGCGGTGCGGAAACGCCGCCGGCCGAGGCGACGCGCGCTGCGTGGATGCCGACGGTTGCCGTGGCAGGCAGGGAAACTTGAAGCCGCGCCGCACCCGCGTTGGTGGCGACGGCGGAAAGCACCTTCGCTCCGATGCCCGTCCAGAGGTTCGTCGCGCCGACCAGGTTCGCACCGTGGAGGGTGACTTCCACCGTCTTGCCCGGCGCGAGCGCTCCGGGCGTCGAGTGCGTGAGGCTGGGGCTTTGGGCGAACGCGAATTGGGCGGTCGCAACAAAAACGAGGAGCAGGCCGGTTCGGAGCACGGAGCGATTCCGCCGTGACCGCCATTCGTCCGGCAAGCTGATTTCCGGGAAAGTCACGCGAGGATGTCCGTGATGGGCTGGCCGTTGGCGATGGCGAGCGGGCGGCCGTCCACGGCGGCGACCTCCGTGTGCGGGTCAATGCCGAGCAGGTGATAGATCGTGGCGGCGAGGTCGTCGGGGCGCACTGGCTTCTCGGCGGGATACATCGCGTGCTTGTCCGATGCGCCGTGGACAAAGCCGCGCTTCACGCCGCCGCCGGCCAGCAATGCCGTGTAGCAATCCGGCCAGTGGTCGCGGCTGGCGCTCTTGTTGATGGTCGGCGTGCGGCCGAACTCGCCCATCCACACGATGAGCGTCGTGTCCAGCAGGCCGCGCTCTTCCAGCTCGGTGATGAGCGTGGGCAGCGTCGAGTCAGTGTGCGGCAGGTGATACTTCTCGATGATGGGAAACATCTTCGTGCCGTTGTTGCCGTGGGTGTCCCAGCCGCCGTTGGTCGTGCTCTGGCCGCCGATGCTCGGCGCGAAGTAGACCGTGGTGAACTTCACGCCCGCCTCGACCAGCCGCCGCGCAAGCAGACAGCTTTGGCCGTAGGTGTGCCGCCCGTAGCGGTCGCGCACGGCGGCGGGTTCCTGTGAGAGGTCGAAGGCCTTCCGCAGCCGCGGCGAGTTCAGCATGGCCAGCGCGCGGAGGTAATGCTCGTCCATGCCGCGCGCGGTGGCCGAGTAGTCGAGCAGGCGTGACTGCGCGTCAATGCGCTGCTGGATTTCGCGGCGGTGCTGGAGGCGTTCGTAGCTCAGGCCGGCGGGCAGCGTGAGTTCCGGCAGCGCGAAGTCAGGCTTGCTCGGATCCTGGCCGATGAACAGCGGGTCATGCAGCCGGCCCAGAAAACTGGCCGCCTGCCCCGGCGTGCGGACGCCGTCGGCGATCACGTGCGGGAACGAGACGAAGGTCGGCAGGTCGCGCGGGCCGGGCGCAAGCTTGTCCACCACGGAGCCGTAGGCGGGCATCGTCTCGGGCGAGTCGCGCAGCGTTATGTCATCCACCGGCGGGGCGTGGCCGCTGATGGCGTAGTAGGACGCGGAGTTGTGGTTGCGCATCCGGTGGTGCATCGAGCGGATGAGCGTGACCTTGTCCATGACCTTCGCCATGCGGGGCAGGTGCTCGGAGATCTGGATGCCATCAGCCTTCGTGGCGATGGGCTTGTGCGGCCCACGGATGCCCTCGGGGGCGTCGGGCTTCATGTCCCACATGTCAATGTGCGTGCTGCCGCCGAACTGGAACAGGAAGATGACGGACTTGACGCGGGCAACCGGTGCCTTCCGCTTCTGGAGCGATTCCGCGCGCAGCAAGCCGGGCAGCGTGAAGCCCAGCAGGCCCAGACCGCCGACCTTGAGCGCGTGCCGGCGCGAGAAGGCGCCAGCGTGGAAGCTCGGGCAGGCGTGCGTGCGCGGCAAGTGGCTCATGAACAGGGATTCCGACGCGGCTTGGCCGGCTGGCCATCAGGCGAAGTTGTTGCGTCGGCGCCGATGAGTTCGCAAGCTCGCGCGATTGTTGCATGAGCGATCCGGCCACCCTTGAAGTCCTCCCGACGCACACGCCTGCGCTGTTCTCGGCCGCCGTGCGCCGCGCGGCGGACCTGCTGCGCGCGGGCGAGGTGGTGGCGCTGCCCACGGAGACGGTCTATGGCCTTGCGGCCAACGCGCTGGATCCACGGGCGGTGGCGAAGATTTACCAGCTCAAGGGCCGGCCCGCGCACAATCCCATCATCATCCATGTGGACGGGCTGGACATGGCGCGGCAGTGCGTGCGCACCTGGCCCGCGACGGCGGAACGGCTGGCAGGTGCATTCTGGCCCGGACCGTTGACGATGGTGCTGCCCCGTGCGCCGGCCATTCCCGACCTGGTCACGGCCGGCGGCGAGACCGTGGGCGTGCGCTGGCCGCAGCATCCGTTCATGCGCGAGGTCATCCGGGCCTGTGGCTTCCCGTTGGCTGCGCCCAGCGCGAACTTGTCCAACCAGCTTTCCCCGACCAACGCGGAACACGTCCGCAAGCAGCTTGGTGACCGGCTGCGGCTCATCGTGGACGGCGGCGATGCGAACGTGGGTATCGAAAGCACCGTGGTGGACCTGACAGCCAGCCCGCCGCGTGTGCTGCGGCCGGGGATGATCCACGACGAGTCGCTCGCGGCAGCGCTGGGCGATAGCCAATCGTCAATCGCCGACAGCCAAGAGACGGCCGCCGACTGGCGATCGGCGATTGTCAGTCGGCGATTGCCAGTCGGCGCGGGCGCGCTGCGCAGCCCGGGGATGCTGCCGAAGCATTACTCGCCCAAGGCCCGCTTGCTGGTGCTGGCGTGGCGGGATGAAGCAGACTTGAAGGTTCAGCTTGCGCGGCTGGGCGTGGTCCCAGAACGCGTCTGGGTTTTGGCGCATTCGCAAGTGCCGCTCGGCGGCGGCTTCGGTGCGGTGTCGGTCATCCCGCATGATGCGGAAGCCTACGCGCGGGCGCTCTATGCCGAGCTGCATCGCTGCGATGAGCAGGGCGCGGGGTGTATCGTGGCGGAAGCCCCGCCGGATGCGCCGGAGTGGCGGGGCATCGCGGACCGGCTGCGGCGCGCGGCCGCTTGAGGATGGCCCGGGATTCTTCCCTTGCTGCCCGGGGCGCAGTCCGGCTTAATCGGCGCGCCAGGGCCCGCGGATTGCCGACAGGCCAACCCCGCCAGGGCCGGAAGGCAGCAACGGTAACTTGCTCGCATTTGTCGCGGTCACCCTGGCATTCCTTCAACCCAAAGCAGAAAATGCGTCATGCAAAATGAAGGCTTGTCTCCCCGCCGCCTTGCCGCATTTTTCAGTCCACACTTTTAATCTCTAGCTTCTCGTGTCTTATCAGGTCATCGCTCGCAAATACCGCCCGCAGCGCTTCGCGGACGTTGTCGGTCAGGAGCATGTTTCGGGCACGCTGGCCAATGCCATCGCATCCGGCCGCATCGCGCACGCCTACCTGTTCTGCGGTCCGCGCGGCACGGGCAAGACCACGCTCGCGCGCATCTTCGCCAAGGCGCTCAACTGCACCGGCGGTCCGCTCGCCGACTTTGATGTGAACGATCCGCGCTGCGTGGAAATCGCCGAGGGCCGCGCGCTCGACGTGCTGGAGATCGACGGCGCGAGCAACAACGGCGTCGAGCAGGTGCGCGAGCTGCGCGAGACGTGCAAGTTCGCGCCCGCCACCTCGAAGTTCAAAATCTACATCATCGACGAAGTCCACATGCTCTCCACGGCGGCGTTCAATGCGCTGCTCAAGACCCTCGAGGAGCCGCCGGCGCACGTGAAGTTCATGTTCGCCACCACGGACCCGGAGAAGGTGCTGCCCACCATCCTCTCCCGCTGTCAGCGCTTCGACCTCCGCCGCATCCCCGCCGCGCTCATCGTCAGCCACCTCACGGCCATCGCGAAGCAGGAAGGCGTGAAGATTGATGACGCCGCCCTGCATGCCATCGCCCGCGGCGCGGATGGCGGCATGCGCGATGCCGAGTCCACGCTCGACCAGCTCATCAGCTTCTGCGGCAACGAAATCGCCGAAACCGACGTGCTCTCGATGTTCGGCCTCACCGCGCGCGCGCAACTGCTCGGGCTCACGCGCGCCGTGCTCGCCGGCGAGGTGGACACCGCGCTGCGTGAGCTGAACGACCTCGCCCGAAACGGCAAGGACCTCGGCCGCCTCGTCACCGACCTGCTCAACCACTTCCGCAACCTGCTCATCTTCCAAGTCTCGCGGGGCGACCTCAAGCTGCTCGAAGTCTCCGAGGCGGAGCTGGCCGCCCTGCGCGAACAGGCAGCGCTCGCCCCCGCCGACGCGGTCACCCGCGTGATGGAGGTGCTGTCTGACTGTGAAAGCCGGCTGCGCGACACGACCTCGAAGAAAATCCTGATCGAAGTCTCGCTGCTCAAGGCCATCCAGGCGCGCAACGCGGTGCCCGTGGACACGGTGCTGAAGCAGCTCCAGCAGCTCCGCGCCGAAGCCGGCGCAGCCAGTGCCGGCGGTTTGCAACCGTCCTCCGCTGCGCCCGCCGCCGCAGCTGCCCCAGCGGCACCGGCCATGCGCCGGCACGAACCTGCCGCGCCCGCCGCCAGTTTCGCGTCCGCCCCTGCGCCCGCTGTCGTGCTGACCGAGGCTCCGGCTCCGGCTCCAGCTCCCAAACCCGGTGCCGCCACCGACCTGGATTCGCTATGGGGCCAGCTCCTCGAAGCCGTTGGCCGCGTGAGCCAGTTCACACGCGGCTACCTGCTGGAGGCCCACCCGGTGTCCTTCAACGGCAGGCTCTTCACCATCGGCTTTGACCCTGAGTTCGCCGACCACCTTTCGCTGGTGGATAACGCCAAGAATCACGCCGTGTTGCAGACAAAGCTGAGCGAACTGGGCCATCCCGGCTGCCAGCTCAAGTTCGTCAAGGCCGAGGCCCCTGCCCGTGCCAGCGGTTCGCAACCGCCGACCGAAGCTCCCGCCATTGAACCCGTGGCTGCCAAGCCGGCTGCGCTCAAACCCATTCCCGGCGCGGCCAAGTCCGACAAGCCGCAGCCCTTCGTCTTCGACAAGGAGAGCTTCAAGAACGACCCGCTCATCCAGAAGGCGCTGGAAGTCTTCAAGGGCACCATCGTGGAAGTGCGGGCGTGATATTGATTTGCGCTGGAGTCTGGATACCTGGGCGCGGTTCAGAACAGGGTGCGTTGACCAATAAAATGGGTTGCGGGAGTGAGGATAGCCTGTCGATGGTCATGCTTCGTCAAACATGACTAAGCCGCGCAGCGACCTTCCTCTTGCCGCACTGCCCTTCGTGGTTTTCGGCTCGCTCGTGGTGAGCTTCTTCGTCGCGTCCGTCGTGGTTTCGCAATTCACCAACTGGTGGGAGCCGTTTGTTGGCCCATGTTGCGCTGTGACGGTCATCCTCGTGACCTTCTGGTTATCACCGGCTGGGAAGCGGACCCTCGGGCTAGTTACCTTGCTGCTCGGCTCGTTCGCGGCTTGGTTGTGGCTCATGCCGAGCTACTATCCTGAGCATCACCCGAAGGCTTACCAGACCACTGCCATTCCGTTTGTCGTCACGGTTGGATCTGGCCTGCTGAGTTATCTGCTCTGCTTTGCCATTTGGCCTCTGAAAAAATCTCGAAGGAACGATTGACTTGGCAGAGCGCGAAATCCTGCCTTCCGGTTCGGTTGCAAACAGTAACGCTGCCTTACCTTTTCGGAATCATCCGTGCGAACTCCAGCCACTGCTGGGTGACCTCGGCTCCGGCCTTAAAGTTGTAGGCAGGTTTCCAGCCGAGCGTCTGTTTGAGCAGCTCGTTGGAAAACTCGATGGGGAAGGCTTCCAAACGGATGCGGCTCGGGTTCGGCATCGGCACCCCGGGGCCGGTGCTGGCGCGCGGGCGCGGGGACATCTTCGCCTTGAACGCGAGCACCTTCTCCTCGCCCATCTGCGACTTCACGGTCTCCTTCGCCCACACAATGGCGGACTTCACGGCGGGGATTTTGCCGAACTGCCGGTGCAGGTCCGGCGAGACGACGAGCTTGGCGGCGGCGGTCACGTTGGATTTCACCGTGGGCTTTTGCTTCGCCCAATACGCGCGCAGCTCGGCGGTGTCGAAGTTCACCGTCTCCAGCTTGCGTCCGAGCATTTCGCCGAAAGTCAGGTTCCACTCGCGCCACGTCACGGGCTGGTCGGAGTTCACAAAGAAGGATTCGCCGACGCCTTTGTCCGTGGTGAGCGCGGCGTGGATGGCGGAGCAAACGTCGTCCACCATCACGGCGTTGCAGACCCACTTGCCCTCGTCGAGCAAGCCGATGACGCCGCCCTTGGCCTGCTGCACGGCCGCGATCACGAAGCCGCCATACGGCCCGTAAACCACCGTGGGCCGCAGGATGATGGCGGGCAGGCCGTCGCGCTCGATGGCCTGACGCACGAGCAGTTCCTCCTTCGCCTTCGAGACGACGTAGGTGCTCTCGTCGCGGCGGACGATGGGCGCGGTGGCCTCGCGGCTGGACTCGGGGCCGGGGTTCGAGCCGTGGACGGACATTGAGCTGATGTGGACGAAGCGCTTCACCTTCGCGCGCAACGCGGCGGCGATGACGTTGGCGGTTTCCTTCGGGGCCTTGTCGTCCTCGCCGTGCGCGAGGTGGACGATGGCGTCGCAGCCGTCGAGGGCTTTCACGATGGTGTCCACCTTCGTGAGGTCGCCGGGGATCATCTCGGAGGCGAGCCGGGCGATGCGCGTGGCGTGGGTGTAGTTGCGGACGAGCGCGCGATACGGCAGCCGCCAGTGCAGCTTGAGCCGCTCGCACAACCGCGTGCCGATGAAGCCCGTCGCGCCGGTGAGGAGGATTTTAGTGGGAGTCATGCGCGGCGTTTGATGTTGGGAACGAAGCGGACCAGCAGATTCTCGAAAGTTTGAAGCGCCTCAGAATTGGCAAACACTCGCTTCGGAATCGTGGAGTAGAAGTGCTCGCCGTAGTAGAGGAGGAAGAAGTCTCCGTTCACCAACGCCCTGGAGTAGTGACTCCATTGCAGCTTTGAATCAATGCTCGGTGTCCGGAAGTGAATCCCCTCCGGAGCAAAAGTGAGTTCGTATTCCTCAGCCAATTTCGAGTTAGAGCGAAAGGCCAGTTTCGGGGCCACCAAAGTTAGGTAGGACAACATGGCTAGCCAGAAAACTGAAACCACAAGCGAGGTGTAGCCTGTCCACGACGAGAATTCGTTGTCCCAAACGTTCCAGCATCCAAGCGCAATCAGCAAAACGACCATTGCGAGCTCGAGCGTGAAGTTCGTCCGGCCTGCATGATGCAGGCGAACCGCGCGAGCATACTCTTCCGGCGTGTATCGGAACTTGACGGTGACAGACTCCGGCATGGCGGTGACGCAGAGAGTTTACCTGTTCACTTCCACCCACGGCTGTTTCATCGGCGTGCGGGCGGCGTAGGCGCGCTCGATGATGGCTAGCGACATCGTGGCGGACTCGGCGGTGACCTTCGGCGTGCCGCGGGTGCGGACGGCGCGGGCGAAGTCCTCGATTTGCAGCAGATACGGGTTCGGTGCGGCACCCTGGTAGCGCACGGCCAGTTCCATCGGCTCGCCGCCGACGCTGCGCGTGACCACGAGCGCGTCGGGGTCGAGATACTTCACCTCCGCCGTGCCGTGGGTGCCGATGACCTTCACGCCGTTCAGCAGGCCGTGGGTCCAACTGAACGCCATGCGGCACGGCACTTTGCGGCCCGCGATGGTGAGCTTGCCGGTCAGGTTCGCGTTGCACTCCACGCCGCCGAAGGAGTCGTCCTCGTAGGCGATGTCGGTCACGTCGCCGAAAAGGTCCACGACGCGGTCAATGAGATGCACGCCGGAATCGAAGAACGCGCCGCCGAGCGTGAGCTTCTTGTTGAAGTAGGCGTCGCTGGTCATGATCCACCCCATCACCGAGCCGGCCTCGGCGATGACTTCCTGAATCTCGCCGATGAGCGGGTCGCTCACGATGCGGCGAAAGACCTCGGCGTTGCGATTGAAGCGCGTGACGAAGCCGACGCTCAGAATTCGCCCGTGCTTCTTCGCCGCGTCGCTCATCTGCCGGGCCTCGGCGGTGCTGAGGGCGATGGGTTTCTCGCACAGCACATCAATGCCCATGGCGAGCAGTTCACAGGTGACGGGCGCGTGGAACTTCGGCGGCACGGCGACAAGCGCGGCGTCCACGTGCCCGGCGAAGTCCTTCACCTCGGCGGTGACGCGGGCATCGGGCAGGCCGTATTCCTGTTTGGCGAGCTGCGTGTTCTTGGTGATGCGGTCGCAGAGGTAAGTGACCTCGACGTTCGGCGACTGGATGAAGGCCGGCAGGTGCATCTCGCGCGTGACCGCGCCGCAGCCGACGATGCCGAGCCGCACTGGTTTGGTTGGGTTGCTCACGATGCCAGAATCAAATCGCCGCGCTGAAAACGGAGAGTGAAGTAAGGCATTTGGCGGGGCGCGGCAAGCCGTGCTTTGGCTCAGGCCGCGCGCAGGATGTGAATGTGACTTCCCGGGCTGCCAAGGGCGGGCTAGCATTCGCACGATGCGGTTCAAGTCCGAGATTAGTTTTGGCGTGCTGACGGCCCTGGGGCTGGCGGCGTGGACGCTGCTGGCTTGGCGACTGGGCTGGCATGAGCGGGATTTCACGCACGCGCAGCACGGTAAGAAGGTCGCTTTTGCGCTCACGGTGGCCGGCATGTGGTTAGCCGTGCGGGCCAGACGCGCGCGGCAGTCAGGCTGGATCAATTTCAGCGAAGGCTTTCAATCGGCAGTGGTGGTCTCCGCCGTCGCCGCGTTCCTCAACGGGGCCTTTGCCGCCTGCTACAGCCGCGTGCTGAACCCCGGCTGGATGGCGCGTGCGTGGGAGTGGCAGAAGGCCGGGCTGATTGCGGCCGGGGCGAAGGAGTCCGAACTCAACCGCCCTGAGGCCATCGCCAACGCCTCGCAGACGCTGCTGTTTCAACTGCTGATGGATCCCATCGGCAAGGTGCTGGTGGGGCTGGTGCTGGCCACCGCCGTTGCGGCCTTGCTGCGGCGGAAGCAACCGGATGCGGAGGGCGAGCCGATGAAGCCTGAGTCGCGCTGAAGGCGCCGCGTGTCAGCGTGCGGCAGGCACGACGGGCTGTGTCCACGCGGTTTCCACGTCGCCCTTTTGTGATGGGTTGGGATGCGGTCGGGAGGAGATGACCTTCGCGCGGACGTAAAGCTCGTCGCCCTTGGGCGTGTAGCTGGCCTTGGTGCCCTTCACCTCGGCGAGCACGGTGCCGATGTCCTGGCTATAGGTGTGGACAACCCGCAGCGCCTCGCCGGCGGCGTTGCGTTGCGGCTCGTTCTTCGGGTCATAGCCGCGCCGGGTGCCGATGAACTGCGTGGTGTAGGTCACGCCGGGCTGGGCCTCGATTTCGAGAGTGATGCCCTTCGCGTCCTGGCGCAGCTCGCGGAGCTTCACGCCGGAGCTGGAGTAAAAGTCCCCGGCTTCGAGCGCGGCGATGAGGCTCTCCGGCGTGAGCTTGGCCGAGCGGACCCAGACCCAGCCGCGCAGCGGGTTGCTCGCACCGACCCGGTTGGTGTGGTAGTTGTGGCCGTCATCGGTGCCGAGGCCATACATGACCGGATACTTCAGCTCGGCGAGGCGGCGGGTGAGCACGATGTCCCACAGGCGGTCCATGCTGGGCGTGCGGTTGGTGGAGTTCCCGTTGTTCCAGACGGTCGGGTGGCCGTTGAACAGCTCGAAGAACCGGGCATCGCGCACCTGCAACAGCTCTTCGGGCGTGATGGCGGAGCCGAAGTTCGGATGGTTGATGTGCGGGAACATCGGCTGGCCGGTGCGCTGGCGCTGCTCCAGCACGGCGGCAACGTTGTTGGAGATTGTCTGCGTCACGCTGTCACCGCCGCGCGGCTTGATCACCTCACGCAGGTTGTGGGCGTTCATGTGGATGGGCGCGGTCTTCCAGCGGTCGGTGACCTCCTCGCTTTGCAGCAGGAGGAACCGGTCTGGCTCCTCGAACTTGCCGCGATACTCGGAGAAGAACTTCAGCCGCACCTCGGTCTTGCCGTCCTTGCCCGTGCGCGTCTCCAGCCACTCCTTCGGCCAGCGGGCGGCGTATTTCGGGAAGGCGATCTTTGCGCTCTTGGCCGTCTCGATGTTCACCCACTTGTTGGTGAGGTGCAGCGTGTTGTGGTCGGTGAAGGCGAGGAAGTGGTAGCCGTTGGTCTTGTAAAGCTCGGCAATGCTCTCGGGGAAGTCATCGCCATCGCTCCAGAACGAATGCGTGTGCAGGTTGCCACGCCACCAGCGGGTGGAGTCGGCGGCGGCAGCGGTTACGGCCAGGGCGGCGAGGAGGGCGAGAATGGATTTCACGCGGGATGGGGCAGTGGAGGGTTGGTAAGGTGGAGCAAGGGAGAACGACTACTTCTCCAGCGCGGCGACGAGCTTCTTCTTCTCGTCCTCGAACTTCGCCTGCATCTCCGCGCGCTTGGCTTTCGCGGCGGCCTTCTGGGCTTCGAGTTCCTCGGGCTTGGTCTTCTTCGCGTCGGGATCGCGCACGGCACCGACGGCGTCCTGCGCCTTGCTGGCGGCGGTGGCGGCAGCGGTCACGGTGGCGAGCCACTGGGGGTTAGACTTCGCTTTGGCGAGGTAGGCGTTGGCGTCCTTGCCGGCGAGTGCCGCGGCGAAGGCAACGACGGAATGGTTGTGGTGCGCCGCCTGCACGTCCGGGTTCGGTGCAGCGGGGCCGTCGATGAGCTTGAACGCCCACTTGAAGCCGGCCAGCAGGTGCTCGTGATACTTCGCGTCCTTCCACGTGGCGTCATTGTGGCCGAGGTTCGTGTAGAAGAGCCGGCCCTGGCCGAACTCGCGCACCCAGCAGACCGGCACGAGGTAGGGCCGCTTGGGGTTTGTCTTGCTCATGTCGAGGCTGAAGAGCACCCGCACGGCTTTGGGGTCGTAGTTGTTGTATTGGTAAATCTCGTCCTTCCACTGGAACTCCGGGCCGAACATGGCCACGACCGGGTGCTTCGGCTCGTGGTTGGCGAAGGTGCAGAGTGTGCCCGCTCCCCACGGATGCCCGGCGAAGCTTCCGTTGATCATCTGCACGTAATCGGTGAAGGCGTCCTTGCCGCCGTGGAAAGTGTCCGTGGCGCTGTGCGTGCCCATGAAGGCCTTGCCCGACTTCACGAAGTCCGTGAGCGCCTCACGCGGCCCGCCCGCCGGCACCAGAATGCCGGTGGTGTAGAAGAACACGCCATCGAACTTGGCGAGGTTTTCCTTCGTGAGCGCGGCAATGGCGTCCTGCGAATTTTCCGTGGTGAACACGCCGGACTTTTCGCCCAGCTCTTTGAGCTGCTGCTCGACGAGGCAGAGCTGGTCGGGCGCGGGGCGCTTCACCGGGTTGTGCGTGAAGCCCTTCGACTGCGTGATGACGAGGAGCTTCTTGGCGGCGGCCTCGGCGCTTGCGGTGGCGAGGGCCAGGGCGGCGGTGATGAGGAAGAGGAAACGAAGTTTCATGGGCGGAGGTTGGTTGTCAGTGACGAGGGAGAGGGACTGGTCCACTGGGCGCGGAATTCACGACGCGAAAGGCTAACAGTTGTCCACTCTTGCCATCGTTATGCGACATCTGTTCCACAACTCAATCCTTCCCCTTTCGATCATGCTGCTGAACCCAGAGGGGATCTTTCGAAACTCGGCGCAGCAGTCCATCTGCAACATCTACAACGACGCTGCCAACCACCCAAAAAACCGGGAGGCAAAGCAGCGCGGGGAGTAGCGCCCAAAAATCAATGTGTGGACGCAACAGCAAGAAAACCACGACGGCAACAAAACCGCTCAACAAGCTGGCAAACAGTGAATGAAATGGCTTTGGCAGATACATAGAACCGCGGTGAGCGGTTTGCAGTTCACCGTTTGGCAATTCAGCAATGGCATTTCTCACACCGGCACCGGCACTGACTCGATGATGTGGTCAATCACGCCGCGAGCCGTGACGGTGACCGCGCGCGTGCCGCGCCGGGCGATGAGCCGGTGCGGCAGGACCAGGCGGGCGGCTTGCTTGATGTCGTCGGGCAGGACGTAGGCGCGGCCCGCCAGCAACGCGAGGGCCTGGCTGAACCGCTGCACGTCGAGGCTGCCGCGCGGGCTTGCGCCATATTCCAGCGAGTCTGCCGCACGGGTCGCGTGGACAATATCCACGAGGTAGCCGAGGAGGGACGGCTCGATGGCAACGCTTCGCACGGCGGCGTGGACCTGCGCCAGCGCGTCCGGGGTGAGCATCGGTTCCAGCTTCGCAAGCGGGTCGTCGTGCTGCTGCATTTGCAGGAGCTTCACCTCGGTTGCGCGGTCGAGGTAGCCGATGCTGAGACGGATCATGAACCGATCCATCTGGGCGAAGGGCAGAGGATAGGTGCCTTCCAGCTCGACCGGGTTCTGCGTGGCCAGCACGAAGAACGGCCAGTTCAGCGCGTGCCGCTGGCCGTCCACGGTCACGCCGAGCTCCTCCATGGCCTCCAGCAGCGCGGACTGGGTGCGCGGTGTGGCCCGGTTGATTTCGTCGGCCAGCAGGACGTTGGTGAAGACCGGTCCGCGGCGGAAGGTGAAGTCATGCCGCTCCGGGGAGAAGATGGTCACGCCGGTGATGTCCGAGGGCAGCAGGTCGGCCGTGAACTGCACACGCTTGAAGTCCGCTGCCAGGGAGCGGGCGAGGGCTTTGGCCAGGAGCGTCTTGCCCAGACCGGGAACGTCCTCGATCAGCACATGTCCGCCTGACACGAGCGCCAGAACCGCGTGGGAAACGATCTGTTCCTTGCCAATGAACACCCGGGCGACGTTTTCCACCAGCCGCCGGATGTGCTGAGACGCGGGGAACTCCTCAGTAGTCGGCGGCGCGGGCGCGGGGTGTGGGCGGTCTTTGAGCAGCATGGCTAAGGAGTTAATCGCGGCGGCGGGCGGATTGTTGCGAACCTGCGGGACGGCCGCCGGGTCGGAGTGATCTGCTCACTCGGCCAGCAAGGCCATCGAGTCAATCTTGTGGCCGGTAATCTTAAATTCCAAGTCACCCGATCCTTTGAATAGGGTGAACTGCTCGGTTGCCTTGTGCTTGGAGTAGGTGACCTGACACTGCACGGATACAGTCGTTCCGCTACCCGAGGTTCCAGACTTCTTGAATACTCGCCAGCTTGTGGTCGTGTGACTCTGGTAGGCACCGAGCTTCTTGTTCACGCCTTCCAGCGCCTTTGACCACTGCTCCTTAGTGGTTTTTTGGAAGAAGGGCGGGCCGTAATTCCCGATGCCCGTCTCGAAGCCGTTGGTGGCAATCGTTTGGAAATGCCGAGTCAGCGACAGTTCTGCGTTCTGCTTGCTTTCCTTGAATCCACAGCCAATGAGGGTGGCAAATACAGCGGCAATCACACCGCTGGCGATGAGATTGAAAGTTCGAGATTTCATCACGCGGTGTTGGCTCGCGGAGATGTATCCCTCGCTGAAGGTCGATTACAAGGTCAAAGCCGAACGGTGACCAATGCCCGTCCGCTTCCCCGTGGCATTCACAATCTCAACCAATCACGCCGCGTGGGCGTAGGTGAGGTCGGCCTGCGGGTCAACGCCCCAGCGCTTTGCGACGGCCTCGAGCTCGGGTGTCATGGGCCATTGGTCGGGCTGGGCCTCGCCGGTGTATTGCGGGTTGCCGCCCTTGAGATGCATGCAGCCCTTGTTGTCGCCGATGCGCCGCATGGTTTCGATTTCGTCCGGAGTGAGCTGGAGGTCCGGCAGCGCGGCCAGCTCATCGATCTTTGCCTCGATGGGTTTGCTGCCCGTGCCGACTTCCTGGATGTGCGTGGGGATGACGCTCTTGACCGCCGTCTGCGCGAGCGTCCAGAGGCAGGCGAGTTGCAGCATGGTGAGACCGTGTTTCTGCGCGATGGGCCGCATCTGCTCGATCTTGGCGTTGCCTGCCTCGACCCAGCCGGCGGGGCGGAACGTGCGGTGGTCGCCGTGGCCGAACTGGTGGCCGGGCTTCACATCGTCGTGGAACAACCCGCCGTAATCCACCACCCGAGCGATGAGCTTCACGCCATTTTTCTCCGCCGCCGGCAACACGTAGCCGCCGGGCCACGGCTCCATCGGGCCAAGGATGATCATCGCCTCGTCCACCAGGCCGCTGAAGCGTTCAAAGCACTGGATGATGTCGAGCGAGAAGCCGTTCGCCGGTCCGGGCGCGATGCCGAGTCGGCTCGTGAGCTTCGCGGTCTTGAGCGCCTCCATGCCCTTCCACGCGGTGTCGTCCGAGTAGCCGATGGAGTCGGGATTGTGCAGTAGCAGCGCATCGAAGCGGTCGGTGCCGATGCGTTCCAGGGATTTCTCGGCGGCCATGCGGAGGTAGCCGGCGTATTGGTCGGGCTTGCGCAGGCGCGGGTCGGTGAAGCGCAGGAAGCCCTTCGCGCCATCGCGTTTGCCGGGATAAATGTCGTGGCCGATGATGCCGATGAGGCAATAGCTGTCGCGCGGAATCCCCTGCAACGCGCGGCCCAGCATCGTGTCGGCCTCACCGTTGCTGTAAACGTCCGCCGTCATGAAGGTGCGGATGCCCTTCTCGTAGGCGCGCCGGATGCAGGCGAGGTAGCGTTCCTCGCTCAGGGCTTCGCCGAAGTGCATGTAGCGGCCCCCACTCCAGGTGCCGTAGGCTGTGCGTGTCAGTTCCATATCAGAAGCGTTCAGGTTGCGCGTTCATGGCGACGGCCCGCCGCCGAGTGAAATTCGCGCGCGGGCAAACTCTCGGTCGGGGACGGTTGAGAAGGCAAGCCGCAAGCGCAGGCCGTTATTGGCGCGGATCGGCCGCCGTTTGGCTTCAGAACCGCCGGGTCAGGGTCAGCGAAACAACGTTTTCCACGTAACTGTCCAGGGCGCGGTTGGAATCGCGGAACTCGTGCTGGTAGAGAAGCGAGGACTCGAACGTGGTGGTGTGCTGCAGGATCAGCTCAAAGCGCATCGTGTGCATGTCAAACCGCAGCGGCGCGGCCCCGGAACGGCCGATGTTGTGGGTCCAGGCGTAGCCGAAGCGCGAAACGATGCGGTCCAGCACCCGGTAGTTGATGCGGCCTTCGGTCCTGAACTGCTTTCCGCCGAAGGAGTTGTTGGGATTGTCCAATGGCTCCACATTTTGCTCCAGCACCCCGGCTTCGAGAATGATGTCCGGACTGGCCTGCAACTGGCCGCGCCAGCTCACCAGCGTGACCACCGAGCGGTCGGGGTAGGTGATGGTCCGGACGTAGTCCAACTCGTGCTCCAGCCGCTCCCGGGGGCGATGCAACAGGCCGACAAACCAGGTGTAGCCCTCGCCCGATTCGTCGCCCGCCAGGTAGTAGCCCATCTCGCTGCGCAGCTCGAGGTAGGGGGTGATGGGCCCAAGCAGGCCACCCCGCATTGCGGTGTCGTAGCCGAAACGGTTGTTCTGGTGCCGGGCGCTGTAGTTGAAGTAGGGCTTGAACCGCAGATTCTCCCGCTCCGAGCGGATGTCCCCGGTGAACGTATCCGAGCTGGTCTGCTGGCCGAGGCTGTCCCGCTGCTGCCAGATGTTCTCGTGCGCGTAGCCGAGGGTGAGCCGGGTGACGGTGGGCAGCAGCGTGCTGACATTGGCGCCGATGAGATTGCGATAGGAAGGCGCGGCCCGGAATCGCCGATCCGTGGGCCCCTGTGCCTGCGTGTCGCGGAAGGTATAGCGCCCCGCACGGTCCTCCAGATCGCCGGCCTCGCGGTTGAGCAGATCGAAGGCGCGTCCGGTGCCAAAGCCTCCGCTCTGGACGGTGAAATTCTCGATCACCTGCACATCCACCTTGTTGAACGGGATGTCATAGGTGAACTGCGTCTGGAAGATCGGCGTGAGGCTGAAGGTGTAGTCTGCCAGCGGGTCGGTAAAGCCCAGCTCCTGCTCGAACGGCAGCCACACGGCCGTGCCCGCCGCCGAAAGCCGCATCGCCTCATTGATCTGATACATCACCCCGGCTCTGAGGCGCACGACGGCGATTTCCTCCGATTCCTTGCCCACCTCCCGCAGATTGATGTTGTCGCTCCACAGCACCGAGCCGCTGAGTGAGAAAATATCGAGGTAGAAGTTGCCCAGCTTGAACTCCGCGTCCTCCGGCTTGGGGGCAAAGGCGAACACGGAAAAGCCCGTCGTCTGCCCCAAGGGTGCGGAGATGCTCAGGCGGCCCTGGCCATAGCCGAGCTTGGGGACGCGGACGATGCCGTTTTGAAACGTGCGGAAGAAGGTCTCCTGGGCTGCACCTGCATCCCGCACCAGACTGGACTCGGCCGTGCCTTCCCCCCCCAGTTCGGACTCCGCCCGCTCATTGAGGGAAGTGGTGGTCAGCCCCTCCCGCAGGCCGCCGGGACGAAAGGTGGGCACGGCCGTTCCCGTCGTTTGGCTTGAAAACTGGGCGCCGGCGTTAATTGCGCCGAGCAGCGCGAGCGCGCCGCCCCAGAGGCGGGTCCAGCGGCGGCACGGAATGCGCATGGGCCGGGTTGGGGCAGACCGTCAGGTCAGCGATTGCCCCGTTTGGGCTTTCGCCAGAACGAAAGCGAGCCGGTGGCCGCGTTGCGCCAGGCCACGGCCAGATAGGGCAGGATGGCGATCGGGCCGAAGAAGATGACCGCCATCGTCCAGAAGCTGCGCTCCCGCTTGTTGAACGGCTGCACGTTGATGCTCCAAATCGTGCAGCCCACTAGGATGATATACAGCAGCACCGCGATGCTGATGGTCTGGCTGTTGATCTTTACGCTCTCCAGGCTGAAGCGGTTGAGGATGTCTTTCATGGTCTGCGAGTGCCCGGTGCAACAGGGTCGATGGGCCTTTGTTATCGGTTTGGACCGGCTGTCTCAACCCAAAAACCCGGCCGCCAACGGCCTAGGTCAGCTCCACCCACTGCCGTGATTCGGCAGACTTGAGCGCCGCGTCCGTCACGTCCTGCATCCGCGCGCCGTCGTGGAACGTCACGCTGCACGCGCGCTGCTCGCGGATGGCATTCACGAACTCGACCGCCTGATCGTAGCGGAAGCTCACCAGCGGGTCGCCCACGCCCGGGTCACGTGGGCTGCCAGGCCAGGTATAAAACTCGCGCGGGATGGGCAGCGCCTTCAGGCCGGGGCCGCCGACCTTGCCGTAATGCAGCTCATTCCAGGAACCGGTGGTGAAGCTGAAGCTCGCCTCGCTGCCGTTCAATTCCACGCGGTCGGGGCTGCGCCAGCTTTCGTTCGTGCCGCTGGCGAGCTTCGAGCTTTCCAGCACGCCGCTCGCACCGCACTTGAACTCGGAGAGGATCGCCACCCAGTCGTCCGTGTCGTTCGGCGCACCGTCGCGCATGGGCGTGAGGTTTTTCAAGTTCGCCACCAGCCGCGCCATCGGGCCGATGAGGTGGTGCGCGAAGTCAATGCGGTGCGAGAGCATGTCGCCGATCTCGCCCGTGCCCGCGAGCCTCTTCTGCTGCCGCCAGCCGACGTTGCGGGTGCCCCAGTCCTGCAGACGGCACGAGCGGTAATGATACGGCCGGCCCAGCTCGCCGCGATCAACCAGGTGCTTCAGATAACGCATCGCCGGGACGAAGCGGTAGGTGAACGCGGTCATGTGCCGGACGTTCGCCTTTCCCGCGGCGTCCGCCATTGCGTGTGCGTCCGCGGCGTTGAGGGCGAGCGGCTTTTCGCAGAGCACGTGCTTGCCCGCGCGCGCGGCGGCGATGGCGACGGGCGGGTGAAAGGCGTTCGGTGTGGCGATGATGAGCGCGTGGACGTCGTCGCGCTTCACGATGTCTTCCCAGTTCGTGGAGGTCACGGGCGCGCCAGTCTGCTGCCGGGCGGTTTCGAGCGTGGCGGGATTGGCATCACACAACGCGTGGACTTTCACGTCCTTGCACAGGGCCAAGCCGGGGAGGTGGTTTTGGAGCGTGATGCCGCCGGTGCCGATGATGGCGAAATTGAGTGTGCTCATGCAAAAAGCGCGGCGAGTATGGCCGCCGGCTACCCAAACGCAAGCAGCCCATGCCCCGTCGGCCTCACCTGCGGCTCTGCGCGGCTGCCTAAGGGTGCCTTGGCCAGGGCGCGACGTTCCTGCCTCCGCCCGGGCCGCCTTTGGATGAATTTCCCGTGAACCGCCCAGCGTCGGCTGCTACGGTCATCGCATTGTGAAACCGCCGCTTTTCGTCGCTCTCGCCATCTGCTGCCTTGGCGCCTTCATGCCGCTCGTTCACGCCGCTGGCGCGCCCGGTTCCGCCGCCCGGCCCAAGGACACCGTCATCGTGGATGCCAAGACCGAGGCGGTCATCAAGGGCGGCCTGAAATATCTCGCCTCGAAGCAGCAGGCCTCCGGCGCATGGGGCTTCAGCGGCGACGAGCAGCGGCGCCAGGTTGCGATGACCGGCTATACCCTCATGGCTTTCCAGGCCGCTGGGCATCTTCCTGGTGAGGGCGAGTTCGGCAAGAACGTCACGGCGGGGATGAATTACCTCCTTGATTCCATCGGACCCGACGGCCTCTACAACATGCGGAGCGACGGCCAATACATGTATTCGCACGGCATTGCCACCATCGCGCTCGCGGAACTTTACGGGCAGACCAAGTCCCCGCTCATGCTGCCGAAGCTCACCAAGGCGGTGAAGGTCATCATCAGCGCGCAGGCCACCGAACCGGGCCACGAAGGCGGCTGGCGCTACCGGCCCATCGCCAAGGACGCCGACATCTCCGTGACCGTGCTTTCGCTCGTGGCCATCCGTGCGGCGAAGAACGGCGGGCTGGAAGTCCCGCAGCGCACCATTGACGAGGCGGTGCTCTACGTGAAGCGCTGCCAGGACGAGCGCACCGGCGGCTTCTGCTACCAGCCCAACCGCGACCCCGGCTTCGCCCGCACGGCGGCGGCGATTTACTCCCTCCAAGTCTGCGGCCTCTACGACGACCCGATGGTCAAAAAAGGTTCTGCCTACCTGTTCGAGAACCAGCGCGAGGACCACGAGTGGTTCACCTACGGCAACTTCTACGCCGCCTGCGCCCAATACATGATCGGCGGCGACACCTGGCAGAAGTGGTATCCGAAGACGAAGGACATCCTGATGTCGCAGGTGGTAAAGCAGGGCGACGTGGCCTACTGGGAAGCGCGCGGCCGCGGCGGCGTCGGCCCGACCTTCTGCACGGCGGTTTACACGATGATCCTGGCGATGCCGTATCACTACATCCCGCTGTATCAGCGGTGAGGCAGGGGAGAGAGCTGGATTTAGCTTACGAAGCCAACGCCTCCTCCTGCTCTTAGTCTTAATCGTAATCCTAATCCTCCGTGAACGCCGAGCCGGCCAATCTGCCAGTCAGCCCAGCCGAAGGGAGAGTTTCGCTGGGCCGCGTCTTGCGATCGTTGCTCGTCACGGTGCCGTTGTTCGGATTGGCGGGCGTCGGCTTCGCCTACACCGATTTAAATATCAATCAGCGGATGTTTGTGGATGCCCTAGGCTGCGGCTGTAAGCCTGGCTTCAATACGAACGAACTCACAAAGACCATCGGCCTTGCGTCGCTGGGGACCGTGCTCGCCACATGGTGGCTCGCCGCGAGTGGACTGCCTTGGAAAGTGCGGCTTTCGCTCATAGGGGCGGCGGCGGTGGTCCTCTTCTTCGGCTTTCTCGTCCCCTTCTTTCGGCATAACTTCTGGCTCTAAAGCTTGTGACCAGTCCCTATCCCTTTCGCGCCCATTCGCGTGTTTCGCGGGCACTTCTCCTTTGCCTCGCCCTCGCGTTCACCGCCCACGCCGGCTCCCTCCGCACGCGCGAGGGCAAGTTCCTCGAAGGCAGCGTCCAGCTCGACGCGCCCGGCGGCATCAAAATCACCCTGCCCAACGGCGAGCAGCAGAAGTTTCCGCTCGCAAGCGTCGAGCAGGCGGTCTTCACCAGCGGCGCGGCCAGCAGTTTGCCACCCGAGGTCGCGGCGCTCATGAAGGGCCGCGGCAACGGCCTGCTCGGCACTTACTACGAGCGCGTGGACCTGAGCGGGCGCGCGGTGCATCGCCTCGACGAGACGGTCAACTTCGACTGGGAGACCGCCGAGCCGATTGCCGGCGTGCAAAAGGATTATTTCAGCGCGCGCTGGGCCGGGCAGCTCGAAGCGCCCGTGTCCGGCAAGTTCACCTTCCACCTCGATGCCGACGACGGCGCGCGCCTCTGGCTCGCCGACCGCCTCATCTGCGATGCCTGGCGCGTGGCCGACAGCACGGAAATCTCCGGCGACATCGAGCTGACCGCCGGCCAGCGCTACGACCTCCGCCTCGAATACTACGACAACCTCGGCCCCGCCCGCCTGCGCCTCTCGTGGACCGGCCCCGGCATCCCGAAGAGCGTCGTCCCGCGCAGCCAGCTTCACGCGGCCATCGGCGGCAAGCCCGCCGAGACCCCGGCCACGCGCGGCCTGCTCGCCGCCTATTATCGCCGCACGGAACTCGACAGCAGCAGCGCCGTCACGCGCATTGACCCGCAGCTCGACTTCAACTGGGGCGGCAACGCGCCGGTCTCCGAAGTCCCCGCCGAGGCGTTCAGCGCGCGGTGGAGCGGGCAGGTCGCCGCGCAGTTCACGGAGAGCTACACCTTCCACGTCGAGGCCGGCGGCGGCGCGAAGCTGTGGCTCGACGGCCAACTCATCCTCAACCAATGGAACGACAAGCCGGGTGAGTTCTACAGCACCGTCATCCCGCTCACCGCCGGGCAGAAATACGACCTGCGCCTCGAACACTTCAACACGAGCAAGGACGCGAAGCTCCGCCTGCTCTGGAGCAGTGCGTCGCAGCGCAAGTCGCCCATTCCCGCCGACGCGCTCACGCCATCGCGGCCGGCTGACGCGGGCACGCGCAAGCCGCAGCACGGCCTGCTCGGCAGTTACTTCTCCCGCCCCGATTGCTCCGGGGAAGTCCTCAAGCGCCTCGATGCACAGGTGAACTTCGACTGGGCCGACAAGCCTGCTGCGCCCGGCGTGCCCACGGAGGATTTCTCCGTGCGCTGGAACGGCCAGGTGCAGGCGCAGCACGCGGAGAACTACACCTTCCATGTCGAGACCGACGACGGCGTGCGCGTCTGGCTCGGCGACCGGCAAATCATTGACGAGTGGCGGCAGCAGTCCACCACCGTCGTGAGCCAACCGGTCGCGCTCAACGCCGGGCAGTTCTACCCGCTGACGATCGAGTATTACTCCGCCAAGCCGCCCGCGATGGCGAAGCTCAAGTGGAGCAGCCCGTCCACGCCGCTCGGCGTCATCCCCGCGAGCCGCCTCCATCCACCGAATGCGCCGAGCGCACCCACGCCCGGCGAGCGGCGCCTCGGCCTCGACCGCGGCGTCGTGACTTGGGACGGCTCGTTCCTCGCCGCACCGCTCGTCTCGGCGGACGACACGTCGTTGCAATTCGGCGGCGCGCAGAAGGACTTTTCCCTCTCCACCGTCAACGCCGCGCGCATCGTCTTCCAAAACCTCTCCGCCCAGCGCGCGGCGAAAATCGAGCCGGGCCGCGCCGGCGTCTTGCTGGTCAACGGCGATTTCGTGGACGGCGAGTTCAAGGGCCTTGATCGGGGCCGCGTAAAACTCAGCTCGGTGCTCTTCGGCCTGAAGTTTTTCGACGCCACCTACGAGGTCGTCGCCGTCATCCTGCGCGACCCCGCGCCCGGCGCGCCGACGTTCCGCGTGAAGGCCAGCGACGGCTCGGTGCTGCTGGTGAAGAAGTTCGCCATCGCTGCCGACGGGCTGACGATGGAGGACGCGACCTTGCGCGGCTACAAGGTGCCGGCGCAGGAGCTGGTCGAGCTGAAGCAGGGCAGCGGCACGAATCTCTTTTCCGGTGCCCTGCGTCTTGGCCCGAACTCGCTGCACGCCGAAGCGGCCAAGGCGGACGCCGCCGCTGAACGCGACTGGAAGGCCAAGGCCGACGCCGTGCGCAATCTTGTCCTCGCCGAGAACGACAAGCGCGCCCGGATGGACGCCGAGGAGGAGCGCAAAATCCGCACCGAATTGGACGCGGTCACAGAGGCCGAGCGTGCGCTCAAGTCGGTCACGGCCAAGCTTGCGGATTACCAGGAGTCGCTCAACCGCGCGCGGGCCGAACTGAAGGACGCGGAGGCCAGGGCTGACGCCGCGCGTGCTGACGCCAAGAAGGCCACCGCTGCCTACGACGCGAAGCTCGCTGAGACCGACAAGCTCAAGGCGCAGCACGACAAAGCCAAGTCGGCAGTTGCCCAGCGCAGCCAGGAGCTCGCCTCTGCCACCCGCACGCGGGACGCGACCCACACGAAGCTCAATCAGAATGTTGCCAGCGCTGAAAACGCACTTGGCGCGGCGCGCAACCGGCTCGCGTCGGCCAAGCAGGATGAGGCCAACCGCATCAAGAGCGCCGAAGCCAACCGCAAGGCCGCCGCGCTCGCCGCCGAACAGGCCGAGGCCGCCCGCGTCCGGGCCGAGGCTGCGTGGAAGGCCGCGCAGGGTGACTTGCAGAAGGCGATGGCCGCCCGCGAGGAGGCCAAGAAGGCCGTGGACCTCGCCAAGCAATCCGCCGACAAGCTGGCCGCCGCCCATGCAGAGCTGGCCCGTAAGGCCGCGTCCGACAAGGCCATCACCCCACAGAAAGTTGCCGAAGCGAAATCCGCCGCGGAGAAGGCCGGCGCCGACTTCGCCGCCAAGACGCGTTCCGCCGAGGAGGCCCGCGGGCGCCGCGACCGGGCGCTGTCGGACGAGACCGCGAAGAAGCGCGATTTGGACCGTCTTGCCGGCGACGTGACTGTGAAGTCCGCCGCCGCCAAGACCGCCCAAGCCACGCAGGAAAAAGTCGTTCGCGAGACGCAGGAGGCGCGTAGCAAGGCCGAGGAACAGCTACAATCGGCCGAGCGGCGGCTGGCCGAGGCGAAGGCGGCCAAGGAAAAGCAGCTGGCCGAGCTGGCAACGAAAGTCGCGGCCGCCGAGCAGGCGCGCAAGCAGGCGGACAAGGAGATGAGCGACCTGTGGGCCGAGGTGCAGAAGCTCGCCCGCGAGCGCGATCAGTTGAAGACGGCTGCGCTCACCGCCAACGGCCATGCGGACCGGGCCGCGTCCGACGCCGCCTCGCGCCGGCGCGCCATGCAGTCGGCGGAAACCCAGGTAGCCCAGCAGGTCGAACGCAAGCTGGCGGCGGAAAAGCTGCTGGCTGACGCCAAGTCCGCCATCGAAAAGCGGGCCCGTGCGCAGTTCAAGTGATCGGCCTGCTGTCGCTTGAGTTGGGTGGACAAGCTGTTCACCCGAGGCCTTCGGGGCGCTTCCGGAGATTGTCAGCACCGGGAAACCGCTCCATTGTTCAGCCATGTCCGCGCCCGCTCCCTTGCTCCGCCTCGCCAACGTCACCAAGCGCTACCCCGGCGCGGCGGGCGGCGACCTGCCCGTGCTGCGCGGCCTCGCGCTCGAAGTCGCGCGCGGCGAGACCGTCGCCATCATCGGCCCCAGCGGCTGCGGCAAGAGCACGCTGCTCAACCTCATCGGCACGCTCGACCTGCCGGACTCCGGCGAACTCACCCTCGACGGTCAGCGCCTCGACACACTGGATGAACTCGCCCTCGCCGCCACGCGCAACCGGCAGATTGGCTTCATCTTCCAGTCCCACCACCTGCTCCCGCAATGCACCGTGTTGGAAAACGTCCTTGTCCCCACGCTCGCCTCTGGTGACACCACCAGCCGCGCGCAGGCGATGGACCGCGCCAAGCAGCTCCTCACCCGCGTCGGCCTCGGCGAACGCCTGCACCACCGCCCCGGCCAGCTCTCCGGCGGCGAACGCCAGCGTTGCGCCGTCGTCCGCGCGCTCATCAACCAGCCCAAGCTCCTCCTCGCCGACGAACCCACCGGCGCGCTCGACCGCGCCACCGCCGACTCGCTTGCCGCGCTCCTCCTCGACCTCAACCGCGAGCAAGGCACCGCCCTCATCGTCGTCACCCACGCCCCCGACCTCGCGCGCAAGATGGGCCGCGTGCTGGAACTGCGGGATGGACAACTCGTGACCGCATGAAGGCAGATTTGCACCGCAGAGACGGGACAGACGCAGAGGGGAAAAATCTTCTCCCTGCCTTCTCTGCGTCCGTCCCGCCTCTGCGGTGCTCTCCCTTGCGGTGCCCTCCCCTTCCATGACCCTCCGCACGCTCATCCTCCGCAGCCTGCGCTTCCACGCGCGCTCGCACTTGGGCGTGCTGCTGGGCGCGACGCTCGGCAGCGCCATCCTGATCGGCGCGCTGCTCGTGGGCGACTCCGTGCGCGGCAGCCTGCGCGACATGGCGCTGGCAAGGCTGGGGAGGATACACTTTGCGCTACAGGCTGGGGACCGCTTGGTGAGTGAGTTTTCGCATGACTTCGCGCCTGGAGGTTCCTCATCTGGCCCGCTAGGAGAAGGCATTCCATTTGAGGCGGCCCCGCTACTTCAACTTGGGGCTTCTGCCATGACGCCAGATGGTTCAGGCCGCGCCAATCGCGTCTGGGTGTATGGGTTGGATGAGGCGATTGTGCATTTTGGTGCAGACGCCCGGCTCGCTTCCATCTCGTCCGACGCCGTGATGCTGAATCGGGCCTTGGCAGCCCAACTCGGAGCCAAGGTGGGTGACATGGTGGTGCTGCGCGTGAGCAAGCCCTCCGCGTTCGTGAAGGATGCGGCCATCGCCAAGCGCGATGACTCCTCGTTTGCCATGCGGCTGCGGGTTCGGGCAATCGTTGACCAGGGTGGCCTTGGCAACTTCAGCCTGCATTCCAACCAAGTTGTTCCGTTAAACGCATTTGTCTCATTGCGCGCGTTGCAGATTGCAGCCGGGACGCTTTACAAAGCGAACCTCTTGCTGGCGGCGGAAGTAGATCATCCATCGTGGCCTCCCGACGGGTTCTCGTCCCTGCGACACCTGAGTCTTGAAAGTGTCAATCAGCGGTTGGAGGTGAACTTTACATTAGAGGACGCCCAACTCGAAGTGTCGGAGCTTCGTTCCCCATCTCCTTTTCGTGGCGGCGCGGCTGCCCCTGTCGCTCCTGAACTTGATCCAGCCGGGAATCCAATCCCGCTCCAGATCACCCCGGTGCCTCCGAATGAGCCTACTCATCAACTAACTTCTCCGCGCGTCTTTCTTGACCCACCGGCTATTCGGGCTGCACTCGCCGCCGATACTAATGCCCGCCCGATTCTCACCTATCTGGTGAACTTGATCCAAGCGGGTGAACGCGCCACGCCCTACTCGATGGTCACGGCCGCAGGCACGCCATTCGTGCCCGCCGACTTGCGCGACGATGAAATCGTCATCAACCAATGGCTGGCGGAGGACTTGAAGGTTGGCCCTGGTGCAGAGTTGGCGCTCACTTACTTCCGCCCCGATTCCGGTGCGCAACTGGTCGAAGCGACGAACCGCTTCCACGTGCGCTCCGTGGTGCCGATGAAGCTGCCGTGGGTGGATCGGAACCTCATGCCTGAGTTTCCCGGCATCGCCAGCGCCGAAAAGGTCGGCAACTGGGAAGCTGGTTTCCCGCTCAAGCACAAGGTTCGCAAAGCAGACGACGAGTATTGGAAAGCGTTGCGCGGCACGCCCAAGGCGTTCGTGAGCCTCAGCGCCGGTCGGAAGATGTGGGCGAGTCGGTTTGGCGACACGACAGCCATTACATTCCACCTGCGAGCGAGTGCACCTGTGCTCGATGCGGCTGGAAACCCTGTGAATGATACTTCGACGAACCGGGTGACAGTCTTGAAGACGAAGGAGGAGTTGGAGCAGGCCATCTTGGCTCGTCTCAAGCCCGCCGACTTCGGCCTGGTCTTCCAGCCCGTGCGCGAGCAGGCGCTCAAGGCGAGCCGCGAGGGGCAGGACTTCGGCGGGTTGTTCATCGGGTTCAGCTTCTTCCTCATCGTGGCGGCGTGCGTGCTGGTGGCGTTGCTGTTCCAGTTCGGCGTCGAGCAGCGCGCGAAGGAAGTCGGCACGCTGCTGGCGCTGGGCTTCACGCCCAAGCAAGTGCGGCGGCTCCTGCTCGGCGAGGGCGCGGGTCTCGCGGTGCTGGGCGCGGCGCTCGGCGCGGTCGGCGCGGTCTGGTATGCGCGCGCGATGCTGCACGGCCTCTCGACCGTCTGGCGCGACGCCGTGGGCACGAGCGACCTGCGCTTCCACGCAGAGCCGGCCACGCTGGCGGGCGGCTTCGTGGGCGCGGTGGCGGTGGCGGTGTTCAGCCTGTGGCTGGCGCTGCGGAAGCAGGTAAGGCAGCCGGCGCGCGTGTTGCTCGCGGGCGGGGGAGAAGAGGGTCTTGGGTCTGGCGTCTCGGGTCTGGGGAAAGGCGCGCGCGCCGTGGAGGGGACACTCTTGTCCCCGATCCCAGCCGGTCAGCACGGTGAGGGAGGCGCGGCTCATGGGGGACAAGAGTGTCCCCCCCACGGCACGAATGGTTCCGGCCCGCGCCCGAAGTCTCTTCTCCTCGGTCTCGGCTCTCTCGCTCTCGCCATTGCCCTCCTCGGCTGGGCCTTGGCCACCGGACAAACCGCTAATGCCGGAGCCTTCTTCGGCGCGGGGGCGCTGCTGCTCGTCGCGGCGCTGGCGGGCACGGCGGCGTTGCTCACGCGGCTGGAGCGAAGCGAGGCGGCGGCGGCGCTGACGGTCGCGAGCCTCGGCATTCGCAACACCACGCGGCGCCGCTCGCGCAGCCTCGCGACGGCTACGATGCTCGCGTGCGGCAGCTTCATGGTGCTGTCCATCGGCGTGTTCCGGCTGGACGAAAACGCGAACGCGACCAAGCGCAGCTCCGGCACCGGCGGCTTCGCGCTGCTGGGCGAGAGCACGCTGCCGGTGGTGCAGGATTTGAACACGAAGGCAGGTCGCGAGGCGCTGGGCTTGGAGGAAAAGGCGCTCGAAGGCGTGAGCGTGGTGCCCTTCCGCGTGCGCGATGGTGATGATGCGAGTTGCTTGAATCTGAACCGCGCGCAGAAGCCGAGGTTGCTCGGCGTGAAACCGGAGCTGCTCGCGGAGCGCAAGGCGTTCGAGTTCGCAGCGGTGATCAAGGGATTGGCAAAGGAAGATGGCTGGAAGCTGCTTCGCGAAGGAGCGCGGACGCCCACGTCCGCGTCGGCAACCCTCGACTCCCAAGCTGCTGCGGACGTGGGCGTCCGCGCTCCAATTCCCGCTATCGCGGACATGAACTCGATCCTCTGGGCGATGGGCAAATCGGTCGGCGACATCATCGAGTATCCCGAGCCGGACGAGCGCGGCCGGCCGGTGCGGCTGCGGCTCGTGGGCGCGGTGGCGAACTCCATCCTGCAAGGCAACCTCATCATCGCGGAGGACGAGTTCACCGCGCGCTTCCCGAGCGAGGTGGGCTACCGCTACTTCCTCGTGGACGCGCCGACCAACCGCGTCGCCGACGTGTCCGCCACGCTCACGCGCGCATTACGCGACTTCGGCCTCGAACTCACGCCCGCGACGCGGCGCATGGCGCAGCTCAACGCGGTGCAGAACACTTACCTCGGCACGTTCCAAATCCTCGGCGGCCTCGGGTTGCTGCTGGGCAGCGCCGGCCTCGGCGTGGTGGTGCTGCGCAATGTTTTGGAGCGACGCGGCGAGCTGGCGTTGCTTCTGGCGCTGGGCTTCCGCGCGAAGGCGCTGCGGTGGCTCGTCCTCAGTGAACACGCGGCGCTGCTGCTGCTAGGCTTGTTGAGCGGCGTGGTGGCGGCGGGTGTGGCGGTGCTGCCGTCGGTGCTGGGTGCGGGGGAATTGCCCGTCGGCGCGCTCGCACTGACGCTTGGTGGCGTGCTGGTGAGCGGCCTCGTGTGGACATGGCTGGCGACGGTCTCCGCGCTGCGCGGGCAGCTGCTGGATGCGCTGCGGAACCAGTGAGGCCGTGCCGGCGACTTCCAGTCGCCGACTGTGGGGTTCAGCCGTTCGAACGCGTCCTGACGAAATCACGCCCGACGCGGCGGTTGCAAACCGCCGGCACGGGTGCTGCGAAAGTTGCCACGCTGTTGACGTGCTGGACGCGACGGGCGGCGGCTGGAAGCCGCCGGCACTGGCTTTCGAATCATGCGCTTGGTCTGGATTTTTCTCGTGCTGGCCGTGGTGCTGGCGGTGCCGTTCCTGCTGTGGCGGGACGTGGGCGTCTTCACGCCGGAGGGCGCGGTGGCGTGGCTGCGCGAATACGGCCGTTGGGCGTGGCTCGCGGGCATCGGGCTGCTGGTGGCGGACCTGTTCCTGCCGGTGCCGGGCACGGCCATCATGGCGGCGCTGGGTTTCACCTACGGGCCGTTTGTGGGCGGCGGCATCAGCGCGGCGGGGTCGTTTCTTTCGGGCGCACTGGCTTACGGATTATGCCGTGCGCTCGGGCAACGCGCGGCGGCGCGGCTGGTGAGCGAGGCGGATTTGGCGAAGGGCGGCGCGCTCTTCGCCCGTTGGGGCGCGTGGCTAGTGGTGCTGTCGCGGTGGCTGCCGTTGTTCCCCGAGGTCATCGCCTGCATGGCTGGGCTGACACGGATGCCGCCGGCGACGTTCTTCCTCGCGCTGGCCTGCGGGTCGGTGCCGCTGGGCTTCACCTACGCGGCCATTGGTCACGCCGGCGTGGCGCATCCGACGCTGGCGGTGCTGGTGAGCGCGGGCCTGCCGCCGTTGCTGTGGCTGGTGATCCACCGCGTGCTGCGGTCCGATCCACCAGTGGACAAGGCGTGACCGGCTGCTGACTTTTCGCTTCTGCGGCTGTGCGGGTTCCGCCACTCTCCGTTGCCATGAACTTGCTGCCGTTTTCCAACCTCCCTGCTCACGCCCCGCGCCGCTTTGTGCCCGCGCAGATTGACCTCGGCGACTGGGCGCAGATCGCGCCGCTCTTCGACCGGCTGGACGCCCGCGCGCCGCAGTGCCGCACGGTGGCCGACTTCGAGCAGTGGATTCTCGACCAGGGCGAGCTGGCGGCCGCGCTGGATCAGGAGGGCAGCCAGCGTTACATCGCGATGACTTGTCACACGGATAGCCCCGAGGCGGAGGCGGCCTACCTGCACTTCGTCGAACGGATCGAGCCGGAGCTGAAGCCGCGGCAGTTCAACCTCGCGAAACTTTTCCTCGCGCACCCGCTGCGGTCGCAGTTGGACAAGCGCCGTTACGAGGTCCTCGACCGCGACACGGCGCTGCTCGTCGAGCTGTTTCGCGAGGAGAACATCCCGTTGCAGACCGAGGAGGCCAAGCTCGGCCAGCAGTATCAGAAGCTCTCCGGCTCGCTCACGGTGAATTTCCGGGGCGAGGAGAAGACGCTCGTGCAGATGGGCCGCTATCTGGAGGAGCCGGACCGTGCGCTGCGCGAGGAGGCGTGGTCGCTCGTGGCGGCGCGGCGCTTGCTGGAGGCGGAGAAGTTCGAGGAGCAGTTCGACGCGCTGGTGAAGGTGCGCGAGCAGATCGCCCGCAACGCCGGCTTCCCCAACTATCTCGCCTACGCCTTCCGCGCGAAGGGCCGCTTCGACTACACGCCGGAGGATTGCCTCAAGTTTCACGCCGCCGTGGACACGGAAATCATGCCGGTGGTCCGGCAGTTGCAGGCCGAACGCAAGCGCCAGCTCGGCGTCGCGTCCGTGCGCCCGTGGGACACCGCCGTGGACCCGCTCAACCGTCCGCCGCTGCGGCCGTTCGCCGAGGTGGACGAGATGGTCACCCGCACCCAGCGCGTCTTCGATCACCTTGATGCCGGTCTCGCCGCCGGCTTCAAGACGATGCGCGACCTCAAGTTGCTCGACCTCGCCAACCGCAAGGGCAAGGCGCCCGGCGGCTATCAATCCACCCTCGCGGAGGCGCGGCTGCCGTTCATCTTCATGAACTCTGTCGGGGTCCAGCGCGACGTGGAAACCATGCTCCACGAGGCGGGTCACGCCTTCCACACGCTCGCGGCCAAGCACGAGGACCTCTACGCCTACCGCAGCGCGCCCATTGAGTTTTGCGAAGTCGCCTCGATGGCGATGGAACTCCTCGGCAACCAGCACCTCGAGGAATTTTACCCGCCCGCCGAGGCCAACCGCGCGCGCAAGACGCACCTCGAAGGCATCATCGGTTTCTTCCCCTGGATGGCTTCGGTGGATGCGTTCCAGCATTGGATCTACTCGCATCCCGGCCACTCGCGCGCCGAGCGGAAGGCGGCGTGGCTCGCGCTGATGGACCGCTTCGGCGGTGACGTGGACTGGACCGGCCACGAGGCGGCGCGGGCGAATCTTTGGCACCGCCAGCTCCACATCTTCCTGCACCCGTTCTACTACGTGGAATACGGCATCGCGCAGCTCGGCGCGTTGCAGGTGTGGGCCAACTCGCACCGCGACCCGGCGAAAGCATTGCGCGACTACCAGGCCGGCCTCGCCCTCGGCGGCTCACGGCCGCTGCCGGAACTGTTTGCCGCCGCCGGCTGCCGCTTCAACTTCAGCGCGGAGACCGTGCGCCCGCTCGTGGCGCTGACGCGGAGCGAACTGGCAAAGTTGAACTGACGCGCCGGCCATGAGCGACGCCGACTCAAGACCCTCTCCGGCCGGTCGCTCCGGACGCGCCCACGATGTCCTCGACTCCTCGCGGCGGCGCGCCCTGGATGCTCTCTTTGCCCCGCGTGCCGTCGCGGTCATTGGGGCCACCGAGCGCGCGGGCAGCGTGGGCCGGGCTGTCCTTGAAAACCTGGGAACCTTCATCGGTCGCGTCCATCCGGTTAATCCCAAGCACACAACCCTGGCCGGCCGGCCGGCCTTCCCGAGCATTGGCGCGGTGCCCGGGCCGGTGGACCTCGCGGTCATCGTCACGCCCGCGCCCACGGTGCCGGGGCTGCTCCGCGAGTGCGTGGCGGCAGGCGTGCCGGCGGCCATCATCATCTCGGCCGGTTTCCGCGAAACCGGTCCGGCCGGCGCGGCGCTTGAACAGGAATGCCTTGAAATCGCGCGGCGCGGCCGGCTGCGCCTCCTCGGCCCGAACTGCCTCGGCCTGATGGTTCCGCACGCGCGGCTGAACGCGACCTTTGCCGCAGCGCTGGCCGCGCCGGGCAACGTCGCGTTTCTCAGCCAGAGCGGTGCGCTCTGCACGGCGGTGCTGGACTGGAGCATCCACGAAAAAGTCGGCTTCAGCGCCTTTGTCTCGGTTGGCTCGATGCTCGACGTGGGCTGGGGCGACCTCATCACGCACTTTGGCGATGACCCGCACACGCGGAGCATCGTGTGCTACATGGAGTCGGTGGGCGACGCGCGGAGCTTCCTCTCGGCCGCCCGCGAGGTGGCGCTCAACAAGCCCGTGATCGTGCTCAAGGTCGGCCGCACCGAGGCCGCCTCAAAGGCCGCCGCGTCGCACACCGGCGCGCTCACCGGCAGCGATGCTGTGCTGGATGCGGCGTTCCGGCGCGCGGGCGTGCTGCGGGTGAACGCCATCAGCGAACTCTTCAACCTGGCCGAGTTGCTCGCCAAGCAGCCGCGCCCGCGTGGGCCGCGCCTGGCGATTGTCACCAACGCCGGCGGCCCCGGCGCGCTGGCCACGGACGCGCTGGTCGCGGGCGGCGGGCAGCTCGCGTCGTTGTCGGAGGCCACGGTGACCGAACTCAACGCGTTTCTCCCACCGCACTGGAGCCACGGCAATCCGATTGATGTGCTGGGCGACGCCGACGCACCGCGTTACGCCCGCGCCATCGGGTTGGCCGCGCACGAGCCGCAGGCCGACGGCGTGCTGGTGATCCTCACACCGCAGGCCATGACGGACGCCCAGGGCACGGCGGAGGCGATGGGCGCGCTCAAACCGCCGCCCGGCAAGCCCGTGCTCGCGAGCTGGATGGGCGGGCCGGGTGTCGGCGCGGGCCGCGCGGCGCTCAATGCCGCGGGCATTCCCACCTTGGATTATCCCGACACCGCCGCGCGCGCGTTCGCGCTGATGTGGCGCTACAGCGACAACCTCCGTGCGCTTTACGAGACGCCGGCCCTGCGCGCCGATCCCGCAGCCGAGGCGAACCGCGCCGAAGCGGCGGAAGTCATCGCCGCCGTGCGCCGCGCGGGCCGCACGCTGCTCACCGAGGCGGAGTCAAAGCGCCTGCTTGCGGCCTACGGCATTCCGACCGTCGAGACGCGCGTGGCTACGAGCTTGGATGAGGCCGTTCAGCACGCGGTGGCACTGGGCTTTCCGGTCGCGGTGAAACTTCATTCCGAGACGCTCACGCACAAGACGGACGTGGGCGGCGTGCAGCTGGACCTGCGCGATGCCGACGCGGTGCGCGGCGCGTGGGACCGGATCCGCGCGACTGTCACCGAGAAGGCCGGCGGCGAGCACTTCCTCGGCGTGACGGTGCAGCCGATGATCCCGCGCGACGGCCACGAGCTGATTCTGGGCAGCAGCATTGATCCGCAGTTCGGGCCGGTCATCCTGTTCGGCGCGGGCGGGCAATTGGTCGAAGTTTTCCAGGACCGCGCGCTGGGTTTGCCGCCGCTCAACGGCACGCTCGCGCGCCGGTTGATGGAGCAGACGAAGGTCTTCAAGGCGCTCCAGGGCGTGCGCGGCCAGCGGCCCGTGGACGTGGGGGCGCTGGAGCAGTTGCTGGTGCGCTTCAGCGAGCTGGTGGCGGAGCAGCGGTGGATTGCCGAGCTGGACGTGAACCCGCTGCTGGCCTTGCCCGGGCGCCTGCTCGCGCTCGACGCGCGCGTGGTGCTGCATCCGGCGGACACCCGCGAAGCCGAACTGCCCCGACTGGCGATCCGCCCGTATCCCGTCCGCTACGTGACGGCGTGGACCTTGCGCGATGGCTCGCCCGTGACGATCCGGCCCATCCGGCCCGAGGACGAGCCGCTGATGGTAAAGTTCCACGCCACGCTGTCCGAGCGCAGCGTGTATCTGCGCTATTTCTCGCCGGTCAAACTTGACCAGCGCGTAGCTCATGACCGCCTCAGCCGCATCTGTTTCGTGGACTATGACCGGGAGCTGGTGCTGGTGGCCGAGCGCCGCGCGCCCGGGGCGGCCGGGCCGGAGATCATCGGCGTGGGCCGGCTGAGCCGACAGCATGAACTGAACGAGGCCGAGTTTGCGATCACCGTGGGCGACCACTGGCAGCGGTGTGGGCTGGGCACTCAGCTGCTGACCCTGCTCGTGCAGGCCGGCCGGCATGAAAATCTCGAGCGCATCACCGCCATCATGCTGGCGGACAACCTCGGGATGCAGCGCGTGGCGCGGAAACTGGGCTTCACGCTGCGGCATGCCGACGAGGCCGATGAGTTCCACGCGGAACTGGTCTTGTGACCGGGCGCGGGAACCCGAACCTTCTCCCTTCGCGCAGCGAGGGGAGAAGATGGCCGCAGGCCGGATGAGGGGTGCGGCCACTTGCGCAGTTGCAGCAAACCCCTCACCCCGCCCTCTCCCCTTGCTCCGCAAAGGGCGAAGGAGAAATGTTCAGGCCTTGAGCTTGCGCTCGAGGATTTCACCGACGACGGCGGGATTGGCCTTGCCCTTGGAGACCTTCATTGCCTGGCCCTTGAGGAAGTTCAGCGCGGCGACCTTGCCGGAACGGAAGTCGCCAGCGGGGCCGGGGTTGGCAGCGATCACGTCGTCGCAGAACTTCTCCAGCGCGCCGGTGTCGCTGACCTGTGCGAGGCCCTTCTCCTGCACGATGGCGGCGGGAGCCTTGCCGGTGGCGAACAGTTCCGCAAAAACGGTCTGCGCGGCCGAGCTGCTGATGGTCTTGGCCTCGACGAGTGCAACGAGTTCGAGCAGCGCCTCGGGCTTGAACTTGAGGTCGGCCAGGCCGGTGAGCTTCAGGTCCGCCGGCTCCACGCCGAGCGCGGCTTGTTCTGCGGTTTCCTGCTCGTTCAACTCGGCGAGCTTGGCCTGCAGGTTGTTGATGATCCAGTTGGCGAGGGTTTTGGGGTTCTTCGCCTGTTTGGCAATGGCCTCGAAGTAGTTGCCCAGGGCCACGTTGCTCTTGAAGACCTCGGCGTCGCCGGCCGGCAGCGAGTAGTCCGCCATGAGCCGTTGTTTGCGCGCGAGGGGCAGCTCGATGACGCGCGCGCTGACTTCGGCGAGCCACGGCTCGGTGGGTGCGCAGGGCATGAGATCCGGCTCGGGGAAATAGCGGTAGTCGTGCGCGTGTTCCTTGGTGCGCATCTCCTCGGTGATGCCGGCCACGTCGTCCCAGCGGCGGGTCGACTGGACGAGCCTGCCGCCCTTGGAGACGACCTCGATCTGCCGGGCGATTTCATACTCCGCCGCGCGGCGCACGCCGGAGAAGCTGTTCATGTTCTTGATCTCGATCTTCGCGCCGAGTTCCTTTGTGCCTTTCGGGCGCACGCTGATGTTCACGTCGCAGCGGACCATGCCCTTCTCCATGTCGCAGTCGGAGACGCCGGCCTGCTGGAGGACTTCCTTGAGCGCGTTGAGATACTCGTAGGCCATGTCCGCGCTGGTGAGGTCCGGCTCGGAGACGATTTCCAGCAGCGGCACGCCGGCACGGTTGAAGTCCACACCGCTGTGCCGGTCGAAGTGCGTGAGCTTGCCCACGTCTTCTTCGAGGTGCGCGCGGGTGAGACGCACGCGGGCGAGGCCGCCGCCAAATTCGAAGTCCAGGTAACCGCCCTTGGTGGAGGGCTGGTCGTATTGGGTGAGCTGGTAGTTCTTCGAGGCGTCCGGGTAGAAATAATTTTTCCGGTCGAACTTCGCATGGCCGGGGATTCCGCAGTTCAGCAGCAAGCCGGTCAGCACGGTGAGGCGCAGCGCCTCCTCGTTGGCGACGGGCAGCACGCCGGGCATCCCGAGGCAGACGGGGCAGACGTTCGTGTTGGGCGGCGCACCAAAGGCGTTGGGGCAACCGCACCACATCTTCGACTTGGTCTTGAGCTGGACGTGTGTCTCCAGCCCGATGACGGCTTCGTATTCCATATCGGCGGGCCAAGCCTAACCACGGACGGGCGCGGATGGACACGGATTTTTCCGCCGCCCGGCCAGCGGGGGCTCAGTCACCGATCGGGTAGAACTTCGTGCGCAGTCGCAGGTCCAGCTCATGCACGGCAAGGCTCAACTCGGCGAAGCGGTCGTAAGCCGTCTCGGCGTCGAGGCCATCGGGCAGCTCGCCCGTGTCGAACTTCCGCTTCAGCCGCTTGAAGCGCTTGGCCAGCGCGACGCCTTCGCCCGCATCGCCCAGTTCGCGGAGCAACCGGCGCACCTTCTCCGCCATCTGCCGCGTTTGGCGAATCGTCTTCAACGCGGCGGGCGGCTCCGCTTCGCCGGCCGCGACGGCCTTGAACACGGCGCACTCAAACTCCCGGCAGCGCGCGGGCCGGTCCGCATACACGCGGCACTTCAAGTCGGGGCACAACGCGCTGCACGGCTGGGCGAAACGCGGAACGCGGAGTGCGGAGTGCCGAATGGGGAGGCCGAGCGCGCGGAGTTTGTCCGCATCGTCGTCGGGCTGAAGCTCCACGTCACGGAAGAGCGTGCCATCGCAGCACAGGCCGCAGGCGAGGCAGAGCTGGTCGGGGAGGGACGCGTTCAAGTGAGGCATTCAACCACGGATGGACACAGATGAACACGGATGAAGAAACCCGAGTGCAGGGGAAATCTTCGTCCTCATCGGTGTGAATCTGTGTCCATCCGTGGTTAAGCTTCTTTGCAGTTCAGCAGATGTGCGCCCCCTGCGTCTCGACATAGACGGCGTAGAGGCTGGAGCTGCCGCACATGAAGAGGCGGTTCCGCTTGGGGCCGCCAAAGCAGAGGTTCGCGCAAATCTCCGGCAGCAAAATCATCCCGATGCGCTCGCCCTCGGGCGTGAAGCAGTGTGCGCCGTCAAAGCCGTCACCCGCCCAGCCCGCGCCGGCCCAGATGTTCCCGTCCACGTCGCAGCGGATGCCATCCGCGCCGCCCTTCTTGTCGCCCAACGCCATCGTGCAGAGCGTGCGTTTGCCGCGCAGCTTCACGCCGTCCACCACGTCCCACGCGAAGACATTCCCGTGGGCGATGTAGAGCTTCTTGTAATCCGGTGAGAAACAAATGCCGTTGGGCTTGCCCAATTCGTCGCTGACCAGCGCGAGCTTGCCCGTCTGCGGGTCCACGCGATAGACGGCCTCCTTGATTTCGAGCGGTGCCTTGTTGCCCTCGTAGTTCATCATGCTGCCGTAGCCGGGGTCGGTGAACCAGATGCCGCCGTCGGGGTGGACCACGATGTCGTTGGGCGCGTTGAGGCGCTTGCCGTTGAACGAGTCGGCGATGACGGTGACGGAGCCGTCGTGCTCGTAGCGGACCACGCGGCGGTTGCCGTGTTCGCAGGCCAGCTGGCGGCCCTGGAAGTCAAAGGTGTTGCCGTTGCTGTTCCCGGCGGGCGCGCGGAAGACGCTCACGTGGCCGTCGTCTCCGAGCCAGCGGAACTGCCGGTTGTTCGGGATGTCGCTCCAGACGAGGTAGCGGCCCACGGCATTCCACGCGGGGCCCTCAGCCCAGAGCATGGTGGGGTTGTGATAGAGCCGCTGGATGGGCGTGTTGCCGAGCTTGGCCTTGAAGCGCTTGTCCAGCGACACGATGTCGGGGTCGGGATAGCGCGTCGGGTTCACGCCCGTCCAATCGCGCGGTGTGGCGGCGCGGGCCAGCGTGGCAGACGCAGCAACGGCGGAGCCGAGGAAGGCGCGGCGGGTCAAGTCAGCGGCGGAGGACATGGGGGCATTGTTTCGGGGCGGAGGGGAAATGCAAACATGGACTCTAAACAACTCGTGGCAGCTCCGCCGAAAGCTGGACATCGTTTGTTGAACAAACAAGAATTTAGCCTGTGATTAGTAAGTCGGAAGCCAGCTAATCAAACCTAACCCACTCGGCTTATGCCCAAACAACTCGAAGGAGTCGCTAAAATCTCCACATTTGTTCTGTTGCTCATCGCACTGTTATCCGCGGGGTGCGTTGGCACGTCTACGAAACTGAATCGAGTGAGTTTAGGAATGACGAAGGACGAAGTCATCCGAGCCATCGGCACTCCTGACAGTGTGAGTGCCAAAGAAGGCACGGAGTTTCTCATCTACCAATTGGCGAGTCCAAAAGCGCTTTTCGCCGACGAGCGAGATCTCACGCAATATTTTGTTCGGCTTAGGAATGGACGGGTGGATGCGTATGGCCAAAAGGGAGACTTCGACTCCACTAAAGACCCTACTCTCAATCTAAACATCAAGAGCCGATGACCAATTAGGCCTGACAATTTTTCGTCCGCCCGCGTTTAGAAACCCCACCCGGCGCGGTAGTCGCGCTTCACGAGTTTCGAGACGTCCATGTTCCTGGCCTTCATGTTCGGGCCGTCCCACTCGACCTTCTTGCCGGTGCGGACGGCGAGGTTGCCCATGAGGACCATCTCGGTGAACGGCCCGGCGTAGTCGAGGCTCGCCATGCCCTTGAGCACCTTGCCTTGGATGGCTTCGACAAACTCTTTGTGATGGCCGGGCGAACGCGCGAGTGTCTGCGCGGGCTTCGAGAATTCCTTCGTCTTCGAGTCGGGCGTGAACTTCGGCGCGCCGCCGTAGGTCTCGCAGGTCATCTTGCCGGTCTCGCCGATGAAGAGCGAACCGTTGTCGGGCGAAGTCACGCCAGCCGCGAGGCCGAGCAGTTCGTTCGTCGGTTTCTTGCCGCCCTCATACCAGACGATTTTCACCGGCGGCAGGTCGCCGTGCTCGGTCTTGCGCGCGGGGAATTGGTAGGTGACGACGCACGCCTTCGGGCCCATCTCGGCGGTCGCGCCTTCGGACACGGCCTCGACGCTGTCGGCGTGGCCGAGGTGCAGCGCCCAGAACGCCGGGTCCATCAGGTGACACGCCATGTCGCCGAGCGCGCCGGTGCCGAAGTCCCACCAGCCACGCCACGCGAACGGGTGATAGACATTGCCGCCGCGCCGCTTTTTGCCGTCCTTGGCGTCCTCGTCCGGCCAGCTCGCCTTGAAGGGGCGCATCGGTGCAGGGCCGATGAACACGTCCCAGTCCAACGTCGCGGGCACGGGGTCCTCACCGGCGGGGCGGTTGCGGCCCTGCGGCCAGACGGGGCGGTTCGTCCAGATGTGCGCCTCGCGGACTTTCCCGATGGCTCCGGCCCAGATGAGTTCGCAGAAGTTCCGCACGTCGTTGCCGGAGTGACCTTGGTTGCCCATGAGCGTGGCGACCTTCTTCTCCTTCGCAATCTCCGCGAGCCGGCGCGCTTCCCAGACGGAGTGCGTGAGCGGCTTCTGCACGTAAGCGCCCTTGCCGAGCTGCATCCCAAGCGCGGCGGCCAACGCGTGGTGGTGGTCCGGCGTGCTGACGGAGACACCGTCGAAATCCTTCTGCTGCTCATACATCTTGCGATAGTCGCGGTGCAGCTTGGCCTTCGGGTAGAGCGCGCTGGCCTTCTTGAGCGTGCCCTCGTCCACATCGCAAAGCGCCACAATGTCCGCCCCCGCTTCGGCGATGCCCTTGATGTCGCTCGCGCCCTTGCCGCCCACGCCGATGCCCGCGATGGCGACGCGGCTGTTGAGGTTCTGGCCGCGCAGGAGCGGCGGCGCGCTGGCGGCGGCGATGGCGGCGGCCAGTAGCGAACGGTTGACGAAATCGCGGCGGGTGACGGCGGCGGAAGCCGAGAGCGGAAGGAAGAATGTTTTGGACATGGCGAAATGGCTAACGCCGGAGCCAGAACGCGACAAGCAGTTTTTCCCGCGAGCGGGGGAATTTCTTTGAATTCGCCGTGGACGCCGCGCGACGGGTCGCTTACACCCGGCGCATGAGCCAGACCATTGCCACCCGTGCCGCCGATTTGCCATCGCCGGCTGCGGCAACCGAGCGAAGCCAACGGCGGTCACCCACCGCCCGCACGCGCTTGACCCGGCGGGCTGCGCTGCGGCTGGGGGCTGCCACCGTCGTTGCCCCGTTTGTGCTGCGCTCGGCTGCGCCGCCGGCAAATCCCCACGGCATCCTCAGCGGCGAGCCGACTGCCGAGAAGGTCGCCGCGCGCGTGCTCGCCGATGGTGGCAATTTCGTGGACGCGCTCGTTGCCGGCGCGCTCGCGGGAGCCGTGGCCGCGCCGCACCAGACCGGCATTGGCGGCTACGGCGCAGCCATCATCATCGCCCGCGCCGATGGGAAGCGCGTCGTCTGCATCGATGCCAATTCTGCCGCGCCCGCCGCCGCGCGACCGGACATGTTCAAGCCGGACGGTAAAGGCAACGTCCCCGGCCGGGTCAACGAGACTGGCTGGCTGGCCGCGGGCGTGCCGGGAATTCTCGCCGGCCTGCAACTCGCGCTCGACCGGCACGGCACGCGCCCGTTTCGCGAGCTGGTCGCGCCGGCCATCGTCATTGCGCGCGACGGCTTCAAGCTCTCCGATGCCCTGGCCAAGACCATTGCGAGCTTCGCTCCGCTCGCGAAGTCCCACGAGGGCGGCCGCAAACTCTTCTTCAAGGATGGCGCGCCGCTGGCTGCCGGCGACACCTATCGCAATCCCGAAGTCGCCGCGCTGCTCGAAACGCTCGCGCAGCGCAACTCGGTGGACTCCTTCTATCGCGGGGACCTCGCGCAACGCATCGCCGAGTCGTTCGCGAAATACGGTGGCCTAGTCACCGCGAAGGACATGGCCGCGTATCAGGCACGCGAGGTCGAGCCCTTGCGGCTGGAGTGGAACGGCTTCGACCTCCGCACCGCACCGCTCACGGCGGGCGGGCTGACGGTATTCCAAGCGTTTGCCACGCTGCGCGAGATGGATTGGGGCCGGGCTGGCGACCTGCAACCGCCGGCCACCGCCGCCACTCATGCCCGCCTCGAAGCCCTCCGCCTCGCCTGGGCGGACCGCCTCGCGCTGCTGGGCGATCCCGAACACGCGCAGGTGCCCGTGGCAAAACTGCTTTCCGCCGCTTATGTGAAGGAGACCGCCCAGAAAGTCCGCCGAGCCGTGAAGGAAGGCAAAGTTCTCGCCCACGCCATCACCCCGCGTGACCACACGGGCACCATCAACCTCAGCGTCGTTGACCGCGACGGCAACCTGGCCGCCATCACCCTTACGCACGGCAACGGCTTTGGCGCACGCGTCACCGTGGACGGCCTTGGGCTCACGCTCGGGCACGGCATGTCGCGCTTCGACCCGCAGCCCGGCCACCCAAACTGCCCCGGCCCCGGCAAGCGCCCGCTGCATAACATGGTTCCTACCATCGTGCTGCGCGGTGGCCGGCCCGTGCTCGCCGTCGGCGGCCGCGGCGGCCGGAAGATTCCCAACGCGCTCTTCGAGGTGCTCACGCGCTACGTCGGCTTGGGCGAATCGCTCGAAGCCGCCCTCGCCGCGCCGCGCCTGCACACGGAGGGGAACCTGAACCTGGAACTTGAAGCCCGGTGGCCCGCTGCCGAGGTCGAAGCGCTCGCCAAGCTCGGCTACAAAACCAAGACCGCCGCCAGCGCGACGATGAGCGCCGCTGCCTTCAACCCTGGGACCGGCGAAGGCCGCGCCGCGCTGAGATGAACTGGAGGAAGCATCGCTTGCCTTCTCCCTGCGCGCAGCGAGGGGAGAAGGTGGTCGCAGGCCGGATGAGGGGTTTGGCCACCAATGCCGACGCGGCCAACCCCTCGCCCCAACCCTCTCCCCTTGCTGCGCAAAGGGAGAGGGAGAAGACATTGCGGGACGCTCCGTCGGCTAGGTGTCTCGCCCGACTGGGAGAAATTAGAGATTCCTCACGCCGTCGCCTGCGAATAACTGCGCTTGCGGTCGGCTGGCTGCTTGCGGCGTCGGTCAGTGCCCAAACGCTCCGCCTGCCGCCACGTCCGGCGGACGCTCCGAATGGCCGCGCCTTTGCCGAATCGGTGATGGCTTTAGAGCGGCCCGCGCGCGAGGAGCGAATCATTGCGGAAGTGCTGCACGGGAACGTGCCGGAGTTCATGCGTCGGCTCGTGCCGGTGACGCTCACAAATGCGGTGGACGGCACGCCGCAGCGCATCGCGGTCTTCGTCGCACCGGGCTACCTGGCCATCGGCAGCGACGCGGATTACTTCCTTGCACCGCTCACGCCTGCTGCCGCCGCGCGCATCGCGGACGCCGCCGGTTGCGTGCTCCCGACGCGTCGGGTCGTGGACGCCATCCATGCCGCTGCACCGCTCAAGCTCGCGCCCCAGCCGATCCCGCCCAGCAAGGAAATGGTCACCCTGCCCGTTTTCGCGCGGCACAACGAACTCGTCTGGGAACAGCGCAAGGCCGCGCTCACCGTGCATCCGCTCGGCACGCTGGTGGCCGGCGACAAGAAGGACGTGGTGCTCACCCCGCAGCTTGCCGCGAAGCCCGGCAAGGTCGCCATCTACGGCTGGCATCGCACGAACGGCGTTGCGATTCAGCCGCTTTACCTCGGCCACGCAGATTCGTGGGTGGACTACAGCCACGGCATCCGGCTCGTGCATCAAATGGCTAAGCTTGGCGGTGTGGAGAAGCCCATCGCGGATATTCTCGCCGACCCAAAGCTCTGCGGGCTGCTGAGTGATGAAGGCCCATTGCCCCGTGCCGGCGATTTCCAATCGCCGCCAGCGGCGAACAACACGCTAGAACGGCAACTGCCAGTCGCCGGCACGGGTGAGTGGCGGGTGAGTCCCCACTTTGGCGAGCAGGTGATGGACTTCCGGCTGGAACCCGGCGTCCGCGTCCACGTCAACGCACCCGCGCCCAAGGTGCTTTCCGCCCGCAGGCAAATCCACCTCGTCATTTACGCGCTGCCGAACGGGAACACCATCGAGCAGACCGTGGGCAAGCAGCCCGCGCCCGGCGACGACTGGCGCTTCGGCATCCAGCACATCGGCGCGCAAACTCGCTGGTTGCGTGCGCGGGAGACGAACGCCGCGCTGGTCGTGGCCTATGTCGAAGCTGCCGGTCTGAGCTGGCCCGCGTGGAAGCGCACCAACGGCATCGCGAAAATCCCCGGCTTCGTCGAGCGGGTCGTCGCCGTGTTTCCGAAGCAGAAGCTCACACTCACGCTCAACGGCCACAGCGGCGGCGGCAGCTTCATCTTCGGCTTCCTCGATGCGCACGATCCAATCCCCGCCGGCGTCGAGCGCATTGCCTTTCTCGACAGCAACTACGGCTACGATGCGGCAAAGCGCCACGGGGAAAAACTTTCCGCCTGGCTCAAGGCATCGCCGCGCCACCATCTGTGCGTGCTGGCCTACCACGATTCCATCGCGCTGCTAAACGGCAAGACCTTCGTCAGCGAAGCCGGCGGCACGTGGGGCCGCAGCCACGCAATGCTGGCGGACCTGAAGCGCGAGTTCACCTTCGAGTCGGTCACGGTGAACGGCTTGCAGACGCACCGCGCGCTGGCGGGCCGGCTTCAGTTGCTGCTCAAGGAGAACCCGGAGAAGCGCATCCTCCACACCGTGCAGGTCGAGCGGAACGGCTTCATCCACTCGATGCTCACGGGCACGCCGACGGAATCGCGCGGCTATGAGTATCTCGGGGAGCGGGCTTACGGGGATTTCATCCAGCCGTGAGCGGGGCGCGCCGTTTCAGCCCTTCGCGATTTTCGCCAGCACGTTGCTCGTGGAGCGGCCCGGCACGCCGGGGAGGATGACCACCTTGCCGCCCGCCGCTTCGATGAGCCGGCGCTCGGGTTGGTTGATGGTGTCGAGCGTGTAGTCTCCGCCCTTCGCGTAGATGTCTGGCTTCACCTCGGCGAGAAAGCGGAGTGCGTCCACCTCCTCGAAGAGGCACACGCCGTCCACCGCCGCGAGCGCGGCGAGCACGGTGGCGCGGTCAGACTCGGAATTCACTGGGCGGCCCGCGCCCTTGAGCGCGCGCACGGACGCGTCGCTGTTCAGGCCGACGAGCAACGCATCGCCCAACGCCCGGGCCGCTGCGAGATAGGTCACGTGCCCGGCGTGCAGGATGTCGAAGCAGCCGTTGGTGACGACGAGTTTTTTGCCCGCCGACCGCAGTTGCCCCCGCCATGCCGCGACGTTGGCAAAGGGGATGATCTTGTCCCGGAAATCCATGACCGCGGATGCTGCGGGACAGGAAGCTGGATGGCAAGGAGCGGGCCGGAGAAATTCTTGCTGGCTGCGTTTTCCCGCGCCTACGCGACGCGCCGCGAATCCGAATTACGTTATACGCCCAGCGCAGTATCTACCATGAACACCGTCTCCCAGCTCAAAACCATCAAGAAGAACACCGGCGGCAAAGTCGCTGCCGAACTTTCCCGCACCGGCGGCCTGCTGCGCCTCGCGCCCGCCTGGGTGCCGCGCTCGTTCCTCCAGCCCGGCCTGCGCATCAAGCTCCATCCCGATGACACCTACGCCTACGGCCTGAACCGCGGCGGCATCGACGAACGCTGGTTCGCCTCCCCGACGCCGACCGCGAACGAAGGCCGCGCGTGGGACGAAGGTCTGAATTATGTCGTTGTCGGCAAGGAACCCTTCACGCTCGCGTAGGCCCTCCAGGACACCGGGGCGGCGCTCGTCGGCAGGGCCATCTGGAAGCCAGCAGCAGAAAAGGGGCGGTCCGCGCTTTGGCGAAGGAATTCCGAGGGAATTCAGACAACGCCAGAAGAATTTCGCGAATTACTGCAACAACAACGTCAGATTCTTTGATCGCCAGAACAGCCAACGCCGCGACGATCACGGCTGAGTCACCCACCTTTGCCGCAGGGACGCAAGATCCCGAATCAGGCGACTAGTTCGTGCCGGGTGTTTTCGAATGCGCGTGCTGCGGGAAGTCGAAGGTCAACACGAACGGTTCAGTCCCGGTGTTCGCGATTTCGACACCGCCGTTGTTCAGCGCTGTCTGGGTGATGAACCCGATCTCGGGGTAGACTTCGCCGAGCTTCATGTTCTGGTGATATCGCACCTGAAGTTTTCCAACCCGGCCGCTTCCGCCATTCGTGTGGAACAGCGCGGGACTCTCCGGGCGGAAAGTCGTCCTGCCGCCGGGCGCCACGATGAGGCGGAGAATGGAGCATTTTTGGTCGCCGAGGAAATCACCGTAAACAATCCACTTTGCGTCCACTCCGTCGCCGGCGAATTCTTTGGCGGTGATGGCCGGACGCGAATTCTTCAGGACGAAGTCCGGATCCTGATTCGCTGCGAAGTCAAACTTTTCGACCAGATACTCCCAGTCTTGGTGCTTGTCCTTCGGATAGTCCTGTTCCCGGCAGGCGTAAAACGCGTCGGCGGCTCCGATACGGCCATCCAGCGTCAGATCCTCGGCCAGGAAGTGCTCGTCCATGGTCACATGCAACTCGTGCGTGCAAAGGTTCGTCGGCGAGTGCAGCACGCCGTTCGGCATCACGAAGCCATTATCAATCCACATCATCGTGTGCGGCGACAGATGCCGGACCCCGTTGTATTCGCCCTGCCCGAAACGCTTCATGCAGGCGAGGAACTGGTCTTTCGTCACGAAGGGGTAGAGTCCCATCGCCGTGGTGTGATAATGCGACGGACTGACACCGGGATTGTCGTAGGAATTGATGTCGTAAACCTCCCACTTGGCCCAATGCAGGTGATGCGGGATCGGATTCAGGTTGTCGAACTTCTTCGACACGATCGGCCAGGTCGGATTGCCGAAGAGGGATTTCGAGAAGGCCGTCATCTTACCGCCGATGACCGCTTCCGGATTGGCGACGATCAAATCCTGCAGCGAGATGACCCGGCCGTCCGGCGTGAGGACGTGCGCTTCCCCTTCGCGGAACGGCGCCTTGTTCGTGCGGGTGTCGATGACTCCGGTCACGATGGGAACCGTGCAGCACATCCAGAGCTCATCGAGCCCGGTCCCGCCCATGTAGTCCGGATAGTAGGACTGCGCATCCAGGCGAATTCGTTTCCCGGGCGTGCAGAATGTCCGGCCGGCGTAACGGTGCAGAAGCTGCAACACCCCGCCGTTCTGATTGAGGCAATCATCGAGAACGGAATCCGGTCCGGCGGCGGCCCCGTCGATTACAGCTTGTCGGGGATACTCGTGCAGTTTATCCGGGAGAATAGACGTTGAAGCAGCCATGGGCAATGAGTTGGGGAAATTACGGTATTTTGATCTTCAAGAAACACAACGAGTCGGGCCAAAGACCCGCTATCTCGCAGCGAAATCCGATTCTGACGATTCGCGCCGACTCGTCAAGTCAAGCTGTGTTGCGACTGGGATGCACCCGAATCTTTAGCGGCTTTGGAGCGCGGCGTTTACGCCGCTTCAACGGCGTCTTGCAAATCGGGGCTCGAAGCAGCGTAAACGCCGCGCCCCGCAACATCCTTGCTTCACTGATCGGGTGAACCGCTCAGCACGTCGCCAAGGAATTGAGGGGATGCAGATTCGCGTGACCGAGATCGGATGACCAAACCCGCCCAGAAGGTTTCGTGGACCGCTGGATCGTCTACGGCAAGGTGGATGGCAACCAATACTTCACCGCGAAGGAACTGACCGTGGAACCCGGCGCGAAAGTCACGATCAAGGACAAGGGCGCCTACGGCCTCATCTCTGTGTGCAGGGCAAGGGCACCATCAACGGCCTGCCGCTCAACTCGCCGAAACTCATCCGCTTCAATGAACTGACCGAGGACGAATACTTCTGCACCGAGGAGGGCGCGAAGAACGGCATCACCTTCGAGAACACCAGCGAAACCGAGCCGTTGGTGACGCTCCGTTACTTCGGCCCCGAAGTGAACCCCGACGCCCCCGCGATGGGCGCGTATCGGAAGAACAAGTTCAACTGAGCCTCAACTGACTTCCCGAAACGACGGCTGGCGGCAACGTCAGCCGCCGTTTAACTTTGGCGAACGTGAAAGACGGACCAACCCCGCCAAACCACAACATTGCCGCCGCCTCTGAAAAGTTGAGCGACCAACTCCGGGCCGCCACTGAGCTGCTGGAGAAGGTCGCGGGTGATCGCGCCTTGCTGGCGCAGCTATCGGTTGAGGAGCGCACGCGGCTGCTCACGGCCGCGGGGGAGATTTACTGCCCGGACTTGAAGGAGCGGCGACGGCTCGTGAAGGCGCGCGTCAAGCAGCGCAAGGCGGAGAAGCTACAGCGGGATCAGGCGAAGCTCCATGAGACGGGCATCCGCAAGCTCAGGCGGGAGAAGGTCTTCATGACGCCGAACGTTTTTCCGCCGGCCAACTTCGAGCAGCAGGAGGTCGCGGAAGATGCGGAGTTCCGCGAGGTCGTTGAGCCGCAGAACTGCTACATCTGCAAGCAGGACTACTCGACGATCCATCACTTCTACGACCAGCTTTGCCCGGCGTGTGCGGAACTGAACTGGCGCAAGCGCACGGAGTCGGCGGACCTGCGCGGGCGCGTGGCGCTGCTGACAGGCGGGCGGGTCAAGATCGGTTATCAAGCGGGCATCAAGCTGCTGCGCGCGGGGGCGAACGTGATCGTGAGCACGCGTTTCCCGCGTGATTCGGCGCTGCGTTACGCGGCGGAACCAGACTTCAAGGAATGGGGGCATCGGCTGGAAATCTTCGGGCTGGATCTGCGGCACACGCCAAGTGTGGAGGCCTTCTGCCGACATCTGCTGGCGACCCGCTCGCGGCTGGACTTCATCATCAACAACGCGTGCCAAACGGTGCGGCGGCCGCCGGACTTTTATGAGCACATGATGGCGTCGGAGACGGCAGCGCTCGACACCTTACCGGAAGCCGCCCGGCGGCTGCTCGGCGCATACGAGGGCCTGCGCGGCTATCACATGCTGCCGGAGGGCGACGCGAGCCTGGTGCAAAAGCGCATGTCGGAAGTGGCCGGGCTCACGCATGCGGCGGAGTTGTCACAAGTGCCTTTGTTGCCGGACGAACTTGCGGCGCAGCAGGCACTTTTCCCGGCCGGGAAGCTTGATCAGGACTTGCAGCAGGTGGATTTGCGCGAGCGGAATTCCTGGCGGTTGCTAATGCACGAGGTTCCCGCTGTCGAACTCCTCGAAGTGCAGCTCGTGAACGCCGTCGCGCCGTTCATCCTCAACGCGCGGCTCAAGCCGTTGATGCTCCGCACGCGGGAGCGGGACAAACACATCGTCAACGTCTCGGCGGTCGAGGGACAGTTCTACCGGAAGTTCAAGACCACGCGGCATCCGCACACGAACATGGCCAAGGCCGCGCTGAACATGATGACGCGCACGTCGGCGGCGGATTACCACGCCGACGGCATCCACATGAACGCCGTGGACACCGGGTGGGTGACGGACGAGGACCCGGTGCAGATCGCGGCGCGCAAGCAGGCGGAGCATCGCTTCCACCCGCCGCTGGACATCGTGGATGGCGCGGCGCGGATCGTTGACCCGATCATCGCGGGGTTCAACACGGGCGAGCACATCTGGGGCAAGTTTCTGAAGGACTACCGCGAGACGGATTGGTGAGCACGACGAGTTCTTTGCTCGGCCAAGTTTTTCCAGAATCCATTCGCCAACTTGCTGGGAGGCAGCGAAGATGTCCGGCCCATGCAGTCGCCTGAGACCCCTGATTCAAGTCCGGAAGCCCCGCGCGTCACGCCGAAGGTGATTATCACGCCCGAATTTTCCGGTGAGCCCGTCCCGATTGGCCAGTTCACTGAGCGGACGGATTTCCCGCAGTGCACGCTGGGCGCACACGTCAGCATCCACGGCTTCGCGGGCGTGGTGGTGGAAATCATCAACCAGTCGCTCAAAGTGCGGTCAGCCGACGGCATCACCCAGCGATTCAATGCCTACCGGCTCAAGACGCTGTTCGCGCCCCCGGACCGCTCCAAGCCCGGTCCAATCGCGCTATCCGCGGAGCCGCCCAAGCTCGTTGCCCCACCGCCTCCTGCGCCAGATGATGAGCCGGAGCCGCCGACGCCCGTGCGGAGGCGCATCAGCAGCCCCGACTTCGAGCAGCCGGTGCGGGCGATCCGCACGTTCGCCACTCAGGCGGACTTCCCGGAATGCGCCTACGGCAAGCACGTGGACATTCCCGGCTATGCCGGCGTGGTGGTGGAAATTGTTAAAGGCTCGCTGCGGGTGCAGTCACCGACGGGCACCCTGCGCAGCTACAACGCCGAGGCGCTGAAAAAGCTCTACGGCCGTCCCTGAAGCCCGGCCCGGCTGTTCATTTCAGCGGCATGAACTTGAGGCACACGGGGGCGCCGACTTCGAGCTTCGTGCCGGTGGCGGTGAGCTTGCCGGTGCTCTGATCTACCTTGAAAAGCGCGATCGTGTCGGAGCCTTGGCCTTCGGTGAAGAGCCACTGACCGGTCGGGTCGAGGTTGAAGTTGCGCGGAGTCTTCACTTCCGCCGCCGCGTTCTGCACGAGGGTGATCTTCCCGTCGGCCGCCACGGAAAAGACCGCGATGGTGTCGTGGCCGCGATTGGAGCCGTAGAGGAACTTCCCATTCGGATGAGCGACGACTTCGGCGGTGCTCCAGCCGGGCTTCGGGCCGGGGCCGTCGGCGGCGGGCAGTGTGGAGATGGTGTGGATTTCCTTCAGCGCACCCTTCGCGGCATCGTAGCTAAACGCGGTCATGGTGAGGTTAATCTCGTTGATGACGTAGGCGAACTTGCCGCCCGGGTGGAAGGCGAAGTGGCGCGGGCCGCTGCCGGGGGGAACGGTGACGAAGGCGGGGTCGTTCGCGGTCAAAGTGCCCTTCGCCGGATCGAGCTTGTAGATGAGCACCTTGTCCAGCCCGAGGTCCGCGACGAAGGCGAAGCGGTTGTCCGGCGAAACGTTCACCGAGTGCGCGTTCGGCTGGCTTTGCCGCTTGGTGACGCTTTTGCCCTCGTGCTGGACAAAGCCGGTGTGCTCGCCCACGGAGCCGTCAGCCTTGATGGGCATAGCCACGACGCTGCCGCCACCGTAGTTGGCCGCGAGGGCGACCTTGCCGGACTTGTCCACTGAGATGTGGCAGGGGCCAGCCCCGACGGTCGAGGCCTGGCTGAGGAGTTTGAGCTTGCCGTCCGGCTGGATGGCAAACGCGCTCACGCCGCCGCCCTTCTTGCCGTCCACGGCGGCGACTTCACCGACGGCGTAGAGGTATTTGCCAGTGGGATGCAACGCGAGAAAGGAGGGATTCACCGCTTCGCCGGCGAGTTCCGGCTTGCCGACCTCGCCGGTGGCAGCGTTGAACGTAAAGGAGTAAATGCCCTGGCTCTTCTTGCCGGTGTAAGTGCCGACGTAGGCACGGAACTGCGTCGGGCTGGTTCCGCCTTTCTTATCGGCGGCGCGGGCACCGGTCGAGAGAGCGGCGAGCGCAAGAGTGGAGACGAGGGCACGGCGGAGGAATGGACGGCGTTTCATGCGCGGAAGGAAACAGGTTTTCCAGCCTGACATCAAGAGGGGCTTCTGAGGTTTGTCAACCGAGCTTGTGAAAAAAATCACGAAAGGCTTGCCGCGTGTTCCGGCAGTGCTTTACTTGGGGTGTTCGCGGGCAATTTCCGCACCCATCGCCATGCAGACCAGCACCGACTACGGCTACAACTCGAAAATCGAGGGCGACGTGGTCGTCACCCGCGTGGATGCGGCCATCAACTGGTGCCGCAAGCAGTCGCTGTGGCCAATGCCGATGGGCCTGGCCTGCTGCGCCATCGAGCTGATGGCGGCGGGCGCGAGCAAGTTCGACATCTCGCGGTTCGGTTCGGAGGTCATGCGCTTTTCGCCCCGGCAATCGGACGTGATGATCGTCGCGGGCACGGTGACTTACAAAATGGCCCTGGCTGTCCGGCGCATTTACGACCAGATGCCGGAGCCCAAGTGGGTCATCGCGATGGGCGCTTGCGCCTCGACCGGCGGCATGTATCGCAGCTACGCGGTGCTGCAAGGCGTGGACAGCATCGTGCCCGTGGACGTTTATGTGGCCGGCTGCCCGCCACGTCCCGAGGCGCTGCTGGACGCGCTCATCAAGCTGCAAAACAAGGTGCAGAAGGAGCCGGTGCTGGCGGCGTGATTTTCAGCCACGGATTGTGAGCGCACTCGATTTAGCCAACCAATTGCAAGCCCAGTTCAGCGAAGTGCTGACCGGGCCGGTGGAGTTTCGCGGCGAAGCGACGCTGAAGCTGGCGGACGCCGCGCGCATTGCGGAGGTCTGCGCGTTTGCGAAGGAGTCGCTCAGTTACGACCTGTTGCTGGACATCAGTAGCATTGACAACTACGGCGAAGACCCGCGCTGGACAGTGGTTTACGAGCTTTACGGCACCGGCCACGGCTGCCATCTGCGTCTCAAGACCGACGTCACCGAGGAGAAGTCCGAACTGCCCACGGTCACGTGCGTCTGGCGCGGGGCCGATTGGCACGAGCGGGAAATCTACGACATGATGGGCATCCGCTTCGCCGGACACCCGGACCTCCGCCGCATCCTGATGTGGGACGGCTACCCGTATTTCCCGCTGCGGAAGGATTTCCCGCTCGCCGGCAAGCCGACTGATCTGCCGGACGTGGCGTTCACCAAGCCTGCGCCGCTCGAGGGCGGGCCGTTTGTGACGACGCCGGGCGGCAAGGACAGCATCGCCCGCGAGCCGCGGGTGCGCGTGACACAAGACTAACGCCATGTCTAAACGCAACTGGGACAATGTGAAGCGTCAGAAGTGCGCTGAGAAAGAAGACTATCGCGCCGAAATACTTTTGCGTGACTCGGATAAAATTAAGTCTGTCGGGGGACAATTGGAGTCCAGTAAGCAGGTCTTTGAGGCTAAACAGGAATTGATTCAGCGAATCCTATCGGCAATGCCAGAAGGACGTGAAGCGGATATGGCCGTCCGATGCGTGCAGTCGTCAGCAATTGTGTTGCAACCTCAGTTTGCGGAGATGCGCTTCGTAATAAACTGTAGCGCAGAAGGAAGAGCTGAGTTGTATGGAAATTTCAGAGCCTTGCTTGAGCCATTAGAGGCAGAGTTTGTGCCCTCTGGGAGCGGTTACCGGTTCAAATTCCTCTATCAGCGAATCGCGAGAGCAGCGTAAAAATGCGAACCGTCCAAGACATAGAATTCCGCGAGCCCGCTTCCCGAGTGGCGGAGGAGGCGAAGTCGCTCGTGTCCGCGCCGGTGCCCGGCAGCGACGACGGCGAGTTGCAGGGCGAGAAGATGGTCCTGAACATGGGGCCGTCGCATCCCTCCACGCACGGCGTCTTGCGCATCGTGCTGGAGATGGACGGCGAAATCATCACCAAGGCCACGCCCGACGTCGGCTACCTGCATCGCGGCGACGAGAAAATCGCCGAAAACATGACGTGGAACCAGTTCATCCCTTACACGGACCGGCTGGATTACCTCGCGCCGCTGGCGAACAACGTGGCGTATGCGCTCGCGGTGGAAAAGCTCCTCGGCATCGAGAAACAGCTCCCGCCGCGCTGCCAATACATCCGCGTCATCTGCTGCGAGATGGCCCGCATTTCGGCACACCTGCTGGGCCTTGGCGCATTCGCTATGGATGTCGGCGCGCTCACGGTCTTTCTCCACACCTTCACGGAGCGGGAGAAGATTTACTCGCTCATCGAGCGGCTCACCGGCGCGCGGTTTACGACGAGCTACACGCGCATTGGCGGGCTGTCGCGCGACCTTCCG
>Ga0172367_10000423_pt1 | contig 65357 bp, 53 predicted proteins | sample Lak10m_FD_114542 | JGI IMG/M metagenome (GOLD analysis project Ga0172367, IMG submission 114542) | Freshwater microbial communities from Kabuno Bay, South-Kivu, Congo - kab_022012_10m | ecosystem: Environmental > Aquatic > Freshwater > Lake | place: Democratic Republic of the Congo: South-Kivu... | reverse complement strand
GGCACACGGCCTACAGACTTTGGCGAGATGGCCGTGCCGTCTGAGGGAACACGGCGTAGAGGGGACGCGCATGATCGTTCATGGGCAGGCATGGGGCGAAAATAGTCTTCGATTTCTGGGTTTGAGTCTGCTAGCAGAGGGGGATGCTCCGGTTGATCCAAATGACGATGAGCCCTGCTCGATTTTGGTTGGGGATTTTGGCATGGGTAGTTGGGACCCTGGCGGCTACGTTTGGGGTTGTGGCGGAGACCGGAGCGGGGGTGGTTGGAGGGGGGGAGGACCTGACGTATGAGAAGCACATCCGGCCGATTCTGAAGGCGCACTGTTTTGATTGTCACGGGGAGGGGGATACCTTGCGGGGTGGGCTGGATTTGCGGTTGAGGCGGCTGATGCTTGTGGGTGGGGAGACCGGGGCGGCGTTGGTGCCTGGTCAGGCGGGGGCGAGCCTGCTTTACCAGCTTGTGGAGTCCGGCAAGATGCCGAAGCGCGATCGGAAGCCGACCGCGTTGGAGGTTGGGATGATCCGTCGATGGATTGACCAAGGGGCGAAGACAGCGAGGCCGGAGCCGGCGAGTTTGGAGGAGGGGGTTGGGATCACGGAGGAGGAGCGGGGTCATTGGGCATTTCAGACGGTGAAGCGGCCGACGGTTCCGAGGAATGCAGACCCTCGAATTCGGAATCCGATCGATGCGTTTTTGGCGGTGCGGCAGGGGGAGCGAAAATTGAAGTTTTCGGCGGATGCACCCTCGAGCGCACAAGTGAGGCGAGCGTTCATTGACCTTTGGGGATTGGTGCCGAGCCCCTCCGATATTGAGGCCTATGCCCTGGAGACGAGTTCGGACGCGTATGTGCGACTTTTGGAGCGGCTGATGGCATCGCCGCGTTACGGGGAGCGTTGGGGTCGGCATTGGTTGGATGTGGCTGGGTATGCGGACTCCGATGGGTACACCAATGATGACACCCCGCGGCCGTATGCGTCGAAGTATCGGGACTACGTGATTCGCGCCCTGAACCAGGACATGCCGTTCAACCGATTTGTAACGGAGCAGCTGGCGGGGGATGAGTTGGCGTTGGTGAAGCATGCGAGTTTGGAGGCGGCGGTCCAGGACCCGGTTGCGCGGGAGTGGTTGGTAGCGACGGGCTATTTGAGAATGGCAGCGGATGGGACAGGCAGTGGGGGAGTGGATCAGGAGGTCGCACGGAACCAGGTGGTGGCGGACACGATCAAGATTGTTTCGACGTCTCTACTTGGGTTGTCGGTGGGATGTGCGCAATGCCACGACCATCGGTATGATCCGATTCCGCATACGGACTATCACCGGATACGGGCGGTGTTTGAGCCGGCGTATGACTGGAAGAAATGGCGGTCGCCTGGGGAACGTGTGATCTCGCTGTATACGAGTGACGATCGGGCGAAGGCAGCGGCGGTGGAGTCGGAGGCGAGCAAACGGGCGCAGGAGAAAGAGGCGAAGCAGGCGGAGTTTATTGATGCGGCGTTGAAAAAGCATTTGGAGAAATATGAGCCGCCGGTTCGGGAGGCGATTTGGGCGGCCACGCGAGTTTCTGCGGACAAGCGGACGAGCGAACAAAAGAAGCTTTTGGCGGAAAACCCGAGTGCGAACATCCACCCTGGTGTTTTGTATCAGTATGATCCGAAGGCCTCGGAGGAATTGAAGGCCATGGACGCGAAGATTGCTGAGATACGTGGTCGAAAGCCCGTGGAAGATTTTGTCAGTGTGCTCACAGAGCCGGCCGGGGTGCCCCCGGTGACGTTTCGGTTTCATCGAGGAGACCCCAAGCAACCGAAGGAGGCGGTGAGTCCCGGGACTCTCTCGGTTTTGACGCCGTTGGGAGGGGCGACTGAACTTCCGCTTCCGGCGGAGACTCCGCCGACGTCGAGGCGACGTTTAGCGTTTGCGAAGTGGGTGACGAGCCCGGGCAATCCGATGTTAGCGCGGGTGATCGTGAACCGGGTGTGGATGCATCACTTTGGGAGGGGTTTGGTAGGAACGCCGGCGGACTTTGGCATGCAGGGTGAGAAGCCTTCACATCCGGAGTTATTGGACTGGTTGGCGAGTGTCTTCACCGCGCCGTTGAGCGATGATCCGAGTCGGCTGGGTTTGGGGTGGAGTTTGAAGCGGTTGCATCGACTGATCATGAGTTCGACGGCTTATCGGCAATCGTCGGCGCGTGACGTGTTGATGGAAGAGGTGGACCCGGAGAATCGATTGTATTGGCGGAGATCGATCCAGCGGTTGGATGCGGAGGCGTTGAGGGACTCGTTGTTGGCTGTGAGTGGAGTGTTGAATGAGCGCATGTATGGGGCGGCGGTGCCGGTGCGTGAGGATGTGGTGGGGCAGATCGTGGTGGGGATTGACAAGAAGCAAGGCGACAACAAGATGCCGGTTGAGGTGGCGATGGGTGGGGAAGAGTTTCGTCGGAGTATCTATGTGGAGGTGCGACGGAGCCGGCCTTTGGCGTTTTTGAACACATTCGATGCGCCGGTGATGGAAGTGAACTGTGAGCGGAGGTCGAGTTCGACGGTTGCGCCGCAGGCGTTGATGTTGATGAATAGTGATTTTGTGCTGCAGCAAGCGGGGTTTACCGCGCAGCGGTTGAGGAAGGAAGCAGGCTCCTTTTTGGAGGCGCAGGTTGAGCGCGTTTGGAGGTTGGTGTATGGGCGTTCGCCGAGCCGTGAAGAGTTTCGAGATGCGGTGGAATTTTTGCGGGTGCAGAGGGCGCGTTTGGAGGAGTTAGCGAAATCGGCCCAGGGGAAGAGCGAGGCAGGGGTGCTGACCGAGGATCAACCGATGCGGAGCCTATGTCAGGCGCTGCTCAGTTCGAACGAGTTTCTTTACGTAGACTGAAAGCACATGAGATCGACATCCAACCTGACACGGCGAGGATTTTTGCACCGGAACGCGATGGGGGTGGGAGGGCTGGCGTTGGCTCATCTGTTGCGACAGGACGGACTGTTGGCGACGCCGTCGAGCGTGCCACGGTTGACGCCGTCCTTTGACCTCAGGTCGAAGCGGCCCCCCCGGCCGGCGCGCGCGCGTGCGATGATTTCGTTGTTTATGCATGGGGGGCCGAGCCATGTGGATTTACTTGATCCGAAACCGGAGCTGACACGGCGGAGTGGGGAAGATTATCCGGGAGAGATCACGTATAGCTTTGTTGACCGAGCGAGCAAGAAGCTCATGGGAAGTCCGTGGGGGTTTAAGCCGCGCGGGGTGAGTGGGATGGAGGTGTCTGAGCTGTTGCCCTATTTTTCGCAGATCGTCGACGATGTGTGCTTGATTCGGTCGATGCACACGGACATCAACGGCCATGAGCCTTCGATCTGGTCTATGAACACGGGGAAGGCTCAGCCGGGGCGTCCGGCATTGGGGTCATGGTTGACGTATGCCTTGGGCAATGAGAGCCAGGACTTGCCGGCGTACATGGTATTGACGGATCCGGGAGGGCATCCTGTGGACGGTGCGAGGAATTGGTCTAACGGGTGGATGCCGCCGCTGTTTCAGGGGACGGTGGTGCGAGCTCGGGAGCCGCGGATTTTGAACCTGGATGCTCCGCCGTATTTGCGAGGGGAGTTGCAGCGGCAGAATCTGGAATTTCTGGGACGGTTGAACCGGCAGCATTTGGCGCAGCATCCAGGGGAGAACGATTTGGAAGCCCGTATTGCGAGCTACGAACTCGCGGCGAGGATGCAGTTGGCGGCGAAGGAGGCGTTGGATTTGTCAGGGGAGAGTGAAGCGACCCAGAGGCTTTACGGCATGGATGATCCGGTGACGCGAGAGTATGGGACGAGGTGTTTGTTGGCTCGTCGGTTGGTGGAGCGTGGGGTAAGGTTTGTGCAGCTTTTTGTGAACGGCCAGATCTGGGACAACCACGAGAGCATTCGGAAAGGACTCGCGGACTGCTGTCGGAAAACGGACAAGCCGTCGGCAGCGTTGGTAGTGGACCTGAAGGCGCGAGGGCTATTAGATAGGACGGTGGTGCACTGGGGAGGTGAGATCGGGCGGTTGCCTGTGACGGAGAACCATGGGGCGGCGGAGAAGGCTGGGCGCGATCACAATGGGCAAGGATTCAGCAGTTGGTTAGCCGGAGGCGGAATTCGAGGGGGAACGATTTATGGGGCTACCGATGAATTCGGACACAAGGCGGTGGTCGATCCGGTGGGTCCTGCGGATTATCATGCGACCCTGTTGCACCTCTTTGGATTCGATCATGCGGAGTTGGCATTTCACTACAATGGCCAGCAGCAACATTTGACCGATGGCAAGCCCTGCCGGGTGGTACGTGAGATTTTAGCTTAAGAAGCGGCCGAGGGTGATGATGGGGTTGCGGGGTTGGATCAACCGTTGAGGGTGAGGCGACGAGTGGAAATCCAGGGGTGGATGTGTTCTCGGGCTCTGGGGGTTGATTCACCGCGGGACCAGGGGTCGGGGCCGACCCATTCGGTTTGGCGTCCTTCGAGGATCAGTTCGGAGCGATTGAGGTCGATGGTGACGAGGGACCATAGTGGATCGCGGTAAGCGGCGACGTGGGTGAGGTATCGGAACTGTTTGTGGACACTGGGGGGGAAGGTCTCTCGACGGGCGGCGGGGTTGTTGAGCCACCAGTAGGCGGCACTATTGATTTGGAGATAACGCACGCCGTTGATTTCGCGTTCGTAGTCCATGTGGAGATGGCCGCTGAAGACGGCCGCGATGGTGCCTGGGCGCTTCTTTTCGGCCTGTTCGACGACGGCGCGGACTTCGGGGCCGTTTTCTAGGCTGTCGTCGTGGTCGGAATCAAACGGTTGGTGGATGAAGAGAAGGGTGGAGCGAGGGGCGCGGTCGAGTTCTTGTTCGAGCCAAGCGAGTTGTTGAGGTCCGACGAATCGTTTGTAGCCTTTGGCTTTGCCGCCCGGTTCGTTGCCGTCGAGAACGATGGCTTGCAGAGGGCCGATGTCGAAACTGTAGTGCATGGCGGGCATCCCACAGAACGCGACGGTTTGTTCGCGGGTGTAGCCGTCGTCCATGTCATGGTTCCCCAGGACATGGTAGCGTGGGCCGGGGAATTTGTTCCAAGCGGCGAGGTAGGGTTGATTGGAGGGGGCGGGCCAGCAGAAGTCGCCGAGTTGGAGGATGAAATCGACTTTGGCTTGGATCATGGCATTGACGAACTGGCGGACCCGTTCGACACCCCCGGGGAGCATATCGGGGTGGATATCGGCGATCATGCCGAAGCGGAGGATCTTTTTGGAGGTGGGGATGCTGAGGGTTTGAGTGGCCGAAGCGAAAGCGGGCGGGGTAGCGGCGAGGCGGGATACGAACTCTCTGCGGCTGATGCGTTGGGGAGGTTTGGCAGGCATAGCGGGTTTTGGATTCGATTTTCTTGGGGCGGAGACCTATCGCAATGGGTTGATGAATCGAGGCGGAGCTTGAGGAGCGGGAAGTGCCAACGCTGTGTGGGGGCGCGGCACCCAACCTTCGGCCATGCGGCCATGCCGTGTGAGGGCACACGGCCTACAGGGGAACTCCGATGACGGCTCATGGAGCGGAGACTATGAGCGGGAGGCGGGTGGCTGTCGAGCCAACGAGCGATTTTGAGTGGGTGGCCCAGGGCAGTTTCAAAGTGTTGAAGCGAGGTACAATGCTTTCCGGACCTCAGCCCGAGGATCTGACCAGCGGTGAAAATCACTGCGCGCTGGCAGGATGCCGGAGGTCCCAGGGAGTTTGAAACACCCCTGGGGATGGACGGCTAGGGGTGATGATGTTGGGAGGAGAGACTAGGTTTGAAGTTTTGAGCCAAGTTTGAGATGATGCTGTGGTTATGCCGACAACGGACATTAAAACTTCACCTGAGGAACAGCTCGCGCAGCGTATGTCGAGCCTTGGGGTGATGGAGCGGGATTTGGAGGAGACGTTTGTTTGCTCGGGTGGGAAGGGTGGGCAGAATGTGAACAAGACAGCCACCTGTGTGATGCTCTTGCATCGACCGAGTGGGATTCGTGTGAAGCTCCAAGATGCTCGGCACCAAGGTGCGAATCGTTACGCCGCGCGGGTGTTGTTATTGGACAAGATTGAGACCGCCCGACGCGTGCGGGCGGCTGAGGAGCGAGCGACTAGAGAGAAGGCCCGTAGGCAGAGCCGCAAGCCGAGTCGAGCGGCGAAGCAGCGCATGCTGGCGGATAAGTCGCATCGAGCGATGAAGAAGGGCGCTCGGAGGGTGAGTGCGATGGATTGAGTTTAGGAGCCTTGATAACCCTGATCGTACCGTCCTGCGGCTCCTCCACCTCTTCTCAACACACGATCCCTTCGAGACCTGCGTGAGTAGACCATCGAGTAGCGAAGGTTCGGGCACGAGGGTCGAGAAGTAAGCATGATACAGTGAGTTGCCGTGAGTCGGAGTTGGATTGGAAGGGGAGTGATGATGTCAGAACCAACAATGCTAAACCGTCGGCGTGCAGTTCTGGGTTGGATTGCCTGGAGCTGTTGTGTGGTGATGGAGCTTTGGGGGGCGACGCCGTTTGTATTCTTTGAACCCTTAAAACCTGGTCGCGCGGTCGAGGTTGTGGCCCGTGGAGGGGCTTCGAAGCAGGCCCCAGCGAACACGCGGTCGGCTTTGATCCGGTGCATTGAGGATGGGGTGGAGTGGGCGGAGGTCGATGTGCGCAGGACGCGGGATGGGGAGCATGTGTTGGCGCGTGAGCCTCATCTGGTGACGGGTGAAGGGACGCAGTGGAGTGTTGAAGGACGAACGTTGTCGGAGTTGAGGACGGTTGACATCGGGAGTGCTTTTGGCAGTCGGTATGCCGGGGAACGGATCCTGACGCTTAAGGAAGCCTTGAGGTTGATTCCGTCGAAACTGAACCTTTCGCTTCGGTGTTGGGCGGTGAACCCGGGGCAACTCGTCCGGGAGGTGTTGGCGTCAGGCGTAGCGAACCAGGTGGTGATTTGTGATGACGTGGAACGATTGAGCCGGGTAGGAGCGGAGGGAGGAGATCGGGTGGCGTTGAAAGCGCGATGGGAACCGGGGCTGGGTAGGGATGTGGTTGCGTGGGCTCGCGCTCATCATTTGGCGGTTGTGGAGATCGACGCGGCAGGGGTGAACTCGGAGATCTGTCGGGCTTTGAAGGCGGCAGGGGTGAGAGTGGAGGCGACGACAGTTGGGGACAGCGACCGGGTGGAGCTGTGGCGTCGGTGTATCGGGTTAGGGGTGGATTGGATTCGAACGGAACTCGCGGATGAAGTGGTGGCGGAGGAACTGTGGTATCGGATGAAGAAGCGGCCGGTGCGATTTTCGCTCCATCGCGGGGCGGGTCGATATGCTCCGGAGAACACCATACTGGCATTTGAGAAGAGCATTCGTCTTGGGGCGGACTTTGTGGAGTTTGACGTGCGCACCACGTTGGATGGCCGACACTATTTACTCCATGACAGCACTCTGGAGGGGAAGACGGACGGGCACGGGCCGATTGCGGGTCGCACGGCGAAAGAGGTGGATGCGATCAGTGCGGGAGTGAAGTTTGGACGTGCCTATGCGGAGTTGAGATTGCCGACGCTCGATCAGTTTTTGAGTGCTATGCGAGGCAAGGTGGATCTGTATTTTGACGCGAAAGCCATTGCGCCTGAGGCCTTGGCGGAGGCTTTGGAACGGCATGGGGTTGTGGAGCGCACGGTGGTGTATCAATCGGTGGAATACCTTGAACGGCTGGGGAAGCTCAATCCGCGCATTCGGTTGCTACCGCCGTTGAGGTCGGTCGAGGAACTGGCTGGGCTGACATGGCGAATCAAACCCTATGCGGTGGACGTACCGTGGAAGGCGTTGTCGAGGGAGTTGGTTGGGGCATGTCATGAGCGAGGGATTTTGGTGTTTTCGGATGGATTAGGATCGAACGATCGGGTTGAGGAGCATCAAAGAGCCATTGGACTCGGTGTGGATGTGATTCAGACGGATCATCCATTGCGCGTGATGCGGGCGATGGATTTGAGCCTGAGACGTTGAGTGGAGAGTTGGCGAGTTTGCGTGGTGGGAGTGGGGGCGAGGTGCCGGGAGGGGAGGCCGGCAGAGATGCCGGCGGTCCCAGGGGTGGGGGAAGCCGGCAGGGGTGCCGTCGGTACCCGTGGGGGTGGTAGGCTTTTTCGCGGTTAAGAGGTCAGGGCATTTTGCCGAAGAGGACCTAGGAAGAGACGGGATGCGACCCTGAGCCTAGATGAACAAGCGGAAAGTTAAACTCGACGACCTTCAGGAGGGGATGAAGGTAGCGGCGGATGTCAAGAACCTGGACGACATGCTGTTGATCCCGTCGGGGTGCGAGTTGACGGCGCGGCACATACGGATCTTGCAGACGTGGGGGGTGGCGGAAGTTTCGATTGAAACTGGGGAGGAGGATACGAACGTGAACGATCCGTTGAAGCGGTTGCCGCCGGAGGTGTTGGAGCGTTTACAAGGGGAGTTGGCAATGTCATTTCAGGCTTTGGATCTAGCCCAGCCGGTGCAAGCGGAACTTTTTCGTTTATTGGTCTTGCGGCGGGCGCGGCGGGCGTTTGGAGGCATGCCCAATTGAACCCATCATGATAACCCACTGACATGCCTGCGACCCCTCAAGCCATGGTGGACGGGATTCCAAGTCTTGGGAGTTGTGCGGGGGTTTTGGATGAGATCGAGTCGGTTTTGGCGGATCCGCAGAGCACATTGGCGGATGTGGCGAGCGTCATCGAGAAGGATCCGGATTTGACGGCTCGCCTGTTGCGGTTGGGGAACAGTTCGTTTTTTGGATTTCCGAGTCGCATTGAGACGGTCTCGGAGACGATCAGTTTGATTGGGGTGCAACAGGTGCAGGATTTGATCGCGGTGTCGACGGTGGTGGAGTTGTTCACTGGGGTTTCTGGGGATCACGTGAACATGCGGACGTTTTGGAAGCACAGTTTGGCCTGTGGCATTGCGGCGAGGGCGTTGGCGATGGCACGGCGGGTGCCGAAGCCTGAGAAATTCTTTGTCGCGGGCTTGCTGCATGATTTGGGGCGTTTGGTGTTGTATTCGAGGGCATCGGATCGGGCGCGGGAGGTGTTCAGGGTCCACAAGGCTGAGGGCTTAATGCTTCGGCAGGCAGAGGAGAAGGTTTTGGGATTTGACCATGCCGCGATTGGGGAGGCTTTGTTGCGATCCTGGAATTATCCGTCGAATTTGATCAGCGCGGTTCGTAATCACCACTGCCCGATGATGGCTGGGGCCTTTCAACTGGAGGCTTCGATCGTGCATGTGGCGGATGTGATCGTGAACGCGATGCAATTAGGCAGTTCGGGGGAGCATCGGGTGCCGACATTGAACCCGAAGGCTTGGGAACGATTGAATCTTGGGGTGGAGGTGTTGGAGCCGGTGTTGGATCGTGTCGACACACAGATTAGCGACGTCGAAGGAGCGTTCCTGGGTCATGGCATCTGAGGCACACGACTCCATCTATCCTGACTTTCTGAGGTCGGGAGTTGGACGACTGCAGGGGGCGGCGATGCAGTCGGACTTGCTTTCGCTGTTTGCGGCGTTGGAACAATTCCAGCGCGACATTCGTGAGAACGGGAGCGTGGCGGAGATTTTACAGATCACCCAACTGTATCTTTCTGGGTTGGATCTTTTTCGAGCCTCGGGCTTTTTGTTGGTGGATCCTGTGGAGTTGGACTTTCACATGGAATCCTGCGAGCCGATTGTGGACAGCGAGTTGATGGAGGAGGTTATTCGGGTGGAGATACGGTCGGGAAAATTTGCGTGGGCACTGCGGCAGAACGGGCCTGTGTTCTTCAACGCGGTTGCGGAGGGGATGCCCGTTCGTGGGGTGTTCCATGCGTTGGGTGGGGCGTCGCACGTGGTAGGAATGTTTTGCGGGTTGCTTCGACAGGAACGATTGACGAGTCACGAGATTGGGTTTCGGTTGCTTTCGATTCTGTTGCGAAACACGGCATCGGTGTTGGCTGGGGCGCGGCACACTGCGGACCTCAAGAATAAGATCCTGGCGACCAATCGTGATCTTCAACGGACGTTGGAGGAGAACCAAGTGTTGGCACGCATACCGGCGGAGAGTCCTTCGCCGGTGGTTCGGTTGAGTCGGCACGGCCAAGTGCTCTACAGCAACGAGGTGGGGAGCGAGTTGCTGCGCCTGCGAGGGTGCAGCGTGGGGGACATGGTGACGGGGCTTTGGATGGAGGTTTTGGATCGTGCGTTTCGGGAAGGGGGCAAGCAGGAGTTTGAGGACGAGTATGAGGGGCGAGCCTACAGCTTCGTAGTGGCTGTGGTGCGGGACTCGGGGTATGCCAATTTTTATGGCACGGACATCACGGAGCGCAAGAGAGTCGAGATTGAGCTGAGGCAGGCGAAGGAGGCGGCGCAATCGAGCAGTCGGGCGAAGGGCGAGTTCTTAGCGAACATGTCTCACGAGATCCGGACGCCGATGAACGCCATCTTAGGATTCGCGGAGCTGTTGGATCGCGAGCTTTCGGATTCGAAGCATCGACGCTTTTTGTCGGCGATTTCGTCAAGCGGGCGCACGTTGTTGTCGTTGATCAACGACATCTTGGATCTGTCCAAGATCGAGGCTGGGAAGCTGGAGATTCACCATGAACCCATGTCGATCCATCAAGTGATACGGGAAGTGGAAAACATCTTTTCGCAGAAGGCAGCGGAGAAGTCTTTAGAGATCCGAAGCGAGGTGACGTCGGCGGTACCGGACACGATTCTGTTTGATGAGGTTCGGCTGCGGCAGATTCTGTTTAACACGGTGGGCAACGCTTTGAAGTTCACGCATGAGGGAGGTGTGACGATACGGTCGTGGGCTGGGGAGGTGAACGGAGGCGAGGTTGAGCTCTGTGTTGCGGTGGAAGACACGGGCATTGGTATACCGCTGGCGGAGCATGGGAGGATCTTTGCTGCGTTTACGCAGGTGAGTGGGCAGAGCACGAAGCAATATGGAGGAACTGGGTTGGGTTTAGCGATCACGCGACGTTTGGCCGAAATGTTGGGGGGATCCGTGGAGCTGAGCAGCGAGCCGGGGCGAGGGAGTGCATTTTTGTTTCGGTTTCAACACGTTCGAGTGGTGGCCTCGGCGCGGGGTCTTGGAACGGATGCGGGGGGGCTGCCCCGGATGGATGCGTCGTCGTTTGAGCCTGCGACGATCTTGGTTGCGGACGATATCCCACTGAACCGTGAGTTGCTGCGAGGGTTACTGGAACCTGGGGGGCACCGAGTTGTGGAGGCGAGCGACGGGGTGGAGGTCTTGGAGTGGGTGGAGAAAGAGGTTCCGGGATTGATCTTGATGGATATCCGAATGCCGCGATTGGACGGTCACGAGGCGGCGGTTCGATTGAAGGCGGAGGCGCGGACACGCGGGGTACCTGTCATTGCGGTGACGGCGTCTGTGCTGCGTGAGGAGGAGGATCGGATCCGGTCGATGTGTGACGGTTTCTTGCGGAAGCCTTACACGCAGGCGGAGCTGTTCGCTGAACTGCAGCGTTTCTTGCCTTTACGTAGCGGAGTCTGGGGGCAGAAGACGGGTGATGTGGATACGGCGGATGGAGCTCGGGGTGGGGTTGTGGAGAGGGATGCTGGAGGGGAGAGAGTTGGTGGGTGGGAGATTCGGGGGAGAGGGGACGAGGTGGGCTGGGCGGATGGGGAGGAAGAAGGATCGGCGCAGGCTCGATGGGAGCCGTTGAGAAGCGCGTTGGTGCGTGAGGAAAAGGAGACCTGGCCGGCGTTGTGCAAAGTGATGGCGGTTCGGCGAGTGATTCAGTTTGGCGAACGATTGGTGGGTTTAGGTGGGGTGCATAGGTGTCGAGCGGTGACGGAGTATGGGGAAGCGCTGGTGCGGCAGGCGAGGGAGTTGGACCTTGAGACCTTGCCTACGACGTTGCTGTGTTATCCAATGTTGGTGCGGGACGTGGAGCGGCGCATGGACGGAGCGTTGCGTCGGTTGATCGGGCGGGTTTCGGAAGTGTGTCCACAGAACATGGAGGTCGGAGTATGAGCGACCTGGAGCGAGTCAGTGCGGAGGAGCCGGTATCGTGTGTGTTGGTCGTGGACGACATCCCGCGGAACATTCAGGTGGTGGGCGGAATCTTGGCGGGAGCGGGCTATGACATCATACCGGCGACGAGCGGGAGGCAGGCCTTGGAACGTGCTGCGCAGCAGGTGCCGGACTTGGTTTTGTTGGATTTGATGATGCCGGAGATGGATGGGGTGGAGGTGTGTCGACGCCTGAAGAGCAACCCTCATTTGATGCCCGTGCCGGTCATTTTTTTAACGGCCAGCAACGAGCAGGAGCATCTCTTGCGAGCCTTTGAGGCTGGGGCAGTGGACTATGTGGTGAAGCCGTTTAATCCGACCGAACTCTTGGCGCGGGTTCGGACGCATTTGGAATTGAAGACGGCGCGCGATCAGCTCGCGGAGGCGAACCGGAAGTTGAAGGATTTGAACGAGGAGAAGAACGAATTCTTGGGCATCGTTGCGCACGATTTACGCAATCCATTGAACAACGTTTTGGGTGCGTGCGACCTGCTTGGGGCATGCGTGGAAGGTGGGGATGGGGCGGAGCGGGCGGAACTGGTGGGGCTGATCAGTCGATCGGCGGAGCACATGAACCGGTTGGTGGTGGAGTTACTGGATGTGAACGCCATTGAGCGTGGGGCGGTGGGCTGCGATTTGGTTGGGTTGGACTTGTCTGAGGTAACGGAGGACGTGGTGGAATCGATGACGCCGCGGGCGGAGAGCAAGGAACAAGCGATTGTGGTGGGTCTGGATCGGCCGGCATGGGTGATGGGGGACGCTCGTGCCGCGCGGGAAATAGTGGAGAACCTCGTTTCGAACGCGGTGAAGTATTCTCCACCGGGGCGACCGATCCTGGTTCGGGTACGACGGAGGGAGGGGAGTGTCCGGCTTGAGGTCCGAGATGACGGGCCTGGATTGTCGGCGGAGGACAAGCGTAAGCTGTTTGGCAAGTTCGCGCGGTTAAGCGCTCGGCCTACGGCGGGTGAGGAGTCGGTGGGGTTAGGATTATCGATCGTTAAGAGGCTGGTAGAGAACTGTCGGGGCAAGGTTTGGTGTGAGAGTGAGCCGGGCAAGGGCTGTAACTTCGTGGTGGACTTTGTGGCGGCGCCGAATGGTGAGAGTTAAGCCGTAACAATCCAGAAGAGTTCTAACGCAAAGGCGCGAAGGGCCAGAGGCGCAGGGGAATTGGTTCTATTTTATTACTGGGAACGGGTTGGGATCACGCCCGGAGCTTTACCATCAAGCTGACTGCGGACGGAGGCACGGCGTTGTTCGATGAATCGTTTGATTTGGTGAGCGGGTCGATTTTCGTCCCAGGGGCTTCCGGCTTTCTCCGGCGAGGGGATGTATCGGCTAGTGACTGAATCTTCGAAACGCCGGAATCGGTTGGTGGATGCTTCCTCTTTGACGAAGGGGCGGATGGTGTTGGCAAGGGCGTCGATTTTTGGGTGGAGATGGTTGGTGGTGAACTGGGTGGTGAGGAGGACATCGAGTTGATGCCGATAGGTTTCGCGGAAGGCGGGGACCTTGAGGCACCGTTCTAGGAAGCGATGTTGGCCGACCCATGGACGTTCGATACTGGCTTGCTCGCGGCTTTCGGTGGTGCCGACCATGGGGAACTCGCCCCAGGAATGGTCGAGGTCCCAAGGGATGAAGCCGAACTGACCGGTGTGGGGCTTGAGGTACATGAGGTAGTTCTGGCCGTTGCAGAGGAAGCTATCGTAGTTGGAAAGGAGAACCTGGCAGGCGAGGAAGCGGGCGAAGGCGTCCAGGTCCACATAACTTCCCAGCTGTGCCGCGAAGTCGGCATCGGATGCCGAGGTGACCAGGCGTGAGAATTGGATCAAGCGTGTCTGATCGGAGGATTGAAGCTTGGTTTTGGGAGAGTAGATCGGCTCGTAGGCCTGCCAGTTGGTGCCGAGATCTTTGAACAATTCATCCGTCACGGGTTTGAAGAGGGCGACGCGGTTGGGGCCGAGCATTTCGGTGGCCCAGGCTTTGTCTGGGTTTTCGACGAGCGTGTAGAGGCCGAGCAGTCGATTGTCGAACTGCCCTTCGATGGTCAGGAGCACGCGGGCGAACGCGGTGCGTGGGGCGGGGACACCTGCTTCGCGGAAGAACTCGTAGCCCAGGGCGTCATGGATATAGGAGCGATCACTGATCAAATTGACGAAGTTGAGCGTGGAACGTCCGGCGAGCGAGCGCTGGGGATGATCCTTGTTGAGATCGATTTTGAACGGGCGTTTGTAGGATTTGGAGGCATCGACGAAGGTGCCGTTCCCTTTGAAGCGCATGGCTACATTGGTCCAATAGACCCCGCCGAAGGTGAGATTGCCGGAGGACCAGGGGAGGTCGGCACCGAGGACACCGAGCAGACCTGGGCGGGAGGCTTCTGGATTGCGGAGGATGATGGAACCATCCTTCTGAATGAAACCGGGGACGGGAGGGATGCGTTTAGGTGTGAGAGCGGTCCATTGGTTGGAGGAGAACGAGAGAGTGACGGACCAGAGATTTGTGGACTGAAACAGTTGGGCTGCGGACGTGAGCGTTGCGGCGTGGTTGGTGAGTTGGGCCTCGTGTTCCGGACTTAGATGAGGGTGGGGTGGGGTGTCGAGGGGTTGTTTCAGTTGGTGTTGAAGGAAGGTTCGTAGCGCGAACGACGTGAATCTTGGAATTTTAAAGAGCAGGTGGATGGTGAGGGCTAGGGAGGCGAGGCCGACCACGACGGTGAGGACCAGGATCGCGAGAATGGCGAGGACGCGTTTCCATCGCGACTTGGGCAATTTGGAGTAGAGACGTTTGAGCACGGGGCGTGCTTAGAGACTACCAGGTGAGGTGGGTTGCGCCAGACCGAAAAGGAGGCGGTGGCGGGGCGGCGGGTGATGAGGAGCTGAGGGAAGGCCGGCAAAGATGCCGGCGCTCCCAGGGCAGTTCGGTCGGGGGTTAACCGAGGGCGGCTAGGACTTCGGCAGCGTGTTCTTCGGGTTTGACCTTGGGCCAGATCTGTTGGATTCGGCCTTTGGGATCGATGAGGAAGGTCACTCGATGCACCCCCATGTATTTACGGCCCATGAAGGTTTTTTCGCCCCATACCCCGTAGGCGGTGGAGATGGCCTTGGAGTCGTCGGCGAGCAAAGGGAACGGCAGCTTGAACTTGTCCACAAACTTATCGTGCGACTTGACGGTGTCGGGGCTGACGCCGAGCACGATGGCGGAGCGCTTTTTGAAGTCGTCGAAGGCGTCGCGGAAGGCGCAGGCTTCTTTGGTGCATCCGGGGGTGTCGTCCTTGGGGTAGAAATAGAGGATGACGTGATGACCGACGAAGTCGGAAAGGGACACTTGTTGACCGCCGTTGATGTGAGTGGTGAAGCTAGGGGCTTCGTCTCCTACTTTGAGTGCGAGCACGGGTTCTTTGGCCATGTTAGCGATCGCGATCGTTATGGGTTATGGAATCGTTGCTGAGCGTCTCAGCTTGGGGAGAGGTTAGTGCTGAAATCCTCGCATGCAACTGGGATTCTGTGAGGGGAACGGCTTCGTGGTTATTCGCGGCGGATTTGGTGGCGGGGGAGGAGGCACGAGAGTGTGGGGGGATTGGAGCGAGAGTGGACTGTGCGGGAGTTGAGACCTTGTGCCCGGGGTTAGGGAACGGTTGGGGATGCGGCCACGCCGTGTGGGGTCACACGGCCAGCAGGGGAAGCCGGCAGGGGTGCCGGCGCTCCCAGGGCATTTGGTCTTGGGAGGCGGAGGGGGCGGGGGGCAGGATTAGGATTACGATTATGAGTAAGATTAGGAGGGGGAGGGAGCGTGAGGCTTGCGATGGCGGTGGGTGGTTGTTAGGGTTTTGGAAATCCCTTGATGTTTGGGCCACGAATTCACGCCTTCTAGAACTATGAACGAATTGAACTCTGTGATCACGCGCCGCGAGATGTTGCGGCGTTCCGTTTCGACCTCGGCGGCGGTGGTTGTGGGCCTGGGGTTTCCGGCGATTGTGAGCGCTCGATCGCCGAATGAGAAACTAAACGTTGCGGTGATTGGGTGTGGAGGACGTGGGGCTGGGAATTTGGCGGAGGTGAGCGGTGAGAACATTGTGGCGCTGTGCGATGTGAACGAGCGAAACCTGGATGCGGCAGCAGCGAAACATCCGGGAGCGGCAAAGTATGTCGATTTTCGAAAGCTCTACGATCAGTCGAAAGATATCGATGCGGTGGTGGTGAGCTGTGCGGAGCATACCCATGCGTTTGCGGTGCTACCGGCGTTGAAGCTGCGGAAGCCCGTGTATTGTGAGAAACCGTTGACGCATTCGGTCTGGGAGGCGCGGGTGATTACACAGGCGGCGCGGAAGGCGAAGGTGGCGACGCAGATGGGCACGCAGATCCATGCGCTGTCGAATTACCGACGTGTGGTGGAGTTGGTGCAGAGCGGGTCGATAGGGGCGGTGACGGAGGCGCACGTTTGGGTGGGGCGCGCGTGGGGTTTGCAGAGCGCGGAGGCTTCTGCGCGCAATCATGACATCGTGAATGTGACAGAGCGACCTGCGGGTTCGTCGCCTGTGCCGGCTGGATTGCACTGGGATCTCTGGTTGGGGCCTGCGCCGGAGCGGCCGTTTCATGAGGTCTATTTTCCGGGACCGAAGTGGTATCGGTGGTGGGATTTCGGTGGGGGGACCATGAGCGATTTGGGCAGCCATTGGAACGATCTGGCGTTTTGGGCTTTGAAGCTAAAGCACCCGTTGACGGTCGAGGCGAGCGGGCCGGAGCCGCATCGAGAGTTGGCACCGGCGTCGATGCGGGCGGTGTATGAGTATGGCGCGCGCGGCGACCTGCCGCCGGTGAAGGTGACGTGGCATCAGGGTGAGGAAAAGCCGACGATCTGGCGTGAGGGTGGAATTCCGAAGTGGGACAGCGGGGTATTGTTTGTGGGAAGCCAAGGCATGGTGTTGGCGGACTACATGAAGCATGTTTTGTTGCCTGAGGACCGGTTTAAGGACTTTAAGCGGCCGACGCCCTTCATCGCGGAGAGTTTGGGGCACCACAAGGAGTGGATTCACGCGTGCAAGACGGGGGCCCCGACGACCTGCAGTTTCGATTACAGCGGGCTGCTTACCGAGGCCAACCATCTCGGGAACGTGGCGTATCGTGTGGGACGTAAGATTCACTGGGATGCAGCGAAGCTGAAGGTGACGAACGCACCCGAGGCAGCGGCACTAATCAAGCGTGCGTACCGCAAGGGATGGACGCTGAGCTGAGGGACGGTCGAAGTGCATTCCCTTTTCCAACGGGCTCGACGAAACCTGGTCTTTTGGGGGAGCTTGTGGGTGGTGGGTTTGGCTGGAGCTGTGGTGGGGCAGGGCGAGGGGTCGGCGGCTGAGGGGGCGCGGCGGGAGGCTGCGGTTCATTGGTCGCTGAGGCCGCTGGTTCGGCCGTCGGTGCCCAGTGTGCGCGTCGGGGATGGTGTCGGGGATCGAATGGCGGCGCGGCACCCGATCGATGCCTTTATTTGGGAGAAACTCCGAGCGGTGGGACTTGCTCCTTCGGTCGAGGCCGATCGACGCACGCTGCTTCGGAGAGTGAGCCACGATCTGGTGGGCTTACCGCCGAGTGCGGAGGCGGTGGAGGTGTTAAGTCGGGATCGGGATGAGCTGGCGTATGAACGCTGGGTGGATCGGTTGTTGAGTTCTCCGGGCTATGGTGAACGCTGGGCGAGGCACTGGTTTGACACGATCCACTTCGCGGACTCGCACGGGTATGAGCATGACATCGGACGCGAGAACGCCTGGCGGTTTCGCGATTACGTGATTGGGGCGTTCAATCGCGATATTCCGTGGAGCCGGTTTATACGGGAGCAGTTGGCAGCGGATTTTTTTTACCCGCAAGAACCCGCTTTGACGGCGGCTTTGGGGTATTTGGGGGCTGGAACCTTCGACTTGAGCACCTTCAGCACGGGGCCGGTGACGTTCGACTATTTGGACCGCGACGACTTGGTGACGCAGACGATGTCGGCGTTCATGAGCACTACGGCGAACTGCGCACGGTGCCATGCGCACAAATTCGATCCGATTTCTCAGGAGGACTATTACTCGTTGCAGGCGGTGTTTTCGGGGATTTTGAAGGGTGATCGAAGCTATGACGAGGATCCGGCGGTAGGAAAAGCCCGTGCGCGATGGAAAGCGGTTTTGGACGCGGTTGAGAGGCGGGATGCCAAGGTTTTGTTAGCGGCGGAGCATGAGGCGTTGATTCCGGAATGGATCGTGAAACAAGGTCGACGCGCTCGATGGGAGCTCTTGACGGTGGAATCGGTGCGGTCGCTGGAGGGATCCGAACTGACGCGATTAGAGGGTGAAGTGATTCAAGCGGGGGGACGCAGGCCGGATAAAGATACGTATGTAGTGGTGGGGCGGTCCCGTGTGTCGAAAGTGACGGCGTTGCGTTTGGAGGTGTTGGCGCGTGAGAACCTACCCAAGGGAGGGCCGGGTCGGCAGGACAACGGGAATTTGCATCTTTCGGAGATCGAGTTGCGCATTTTAAGGGAAGGTTTGAAGGAAGGGGAGCGGGTTCGTTTTGGGCGGGCGACGGCGGACTTTAACCAGGAAGGGTGGGGCATTGGCCGGGCGATGGACGGCGACCCGAAGACGGCGTGGGGTATTTTTCCTGCGGTAGGCCGTTCGCATCAGGCGGTGTTCGAGTTTGCTGAACCGGTGGTTGTGAGTGCGGGGGACCGGGTGGAAGTCGTGCTGAAACAACTCCATGGGGAGGGCCATTTGATCGGGGCTTTGAGACTCGCGGTGACGGGCGAGGCGTCGGGCACGTTAGCTGTTTTACCGATGGAGGTGGAGTCGGTATTGGCGGTCGCGGAGGGGAATCGGACGATCGAGCAACGGCTGGAACTGGCAGTGCACGCTATGAGGTCGGTCGCGACGGAGGCGTTGGGGAAGTTGCCTGCGCCGTCGGTGGTGTATGCAGCGGGTTCGAGCGTGGACCTCGTGAATGGGGAGGCGTCGGGGCGGTTTCGGAAGGTTGTGGAGCCGAAGGTGGTGAACGTGCTGCAGCGAGGAGACTTTGATAAGCCGCGAGCGGTGGTGAAGCCGGGTGGATTGGCGATGATGGGGCATTTGCCGTCGCGGTTTGAGGAGGTGGAAACGCAGCGGGGTGAGGCGGCGCGGCGGGGGGCGCTGGCGAACTGGTTGGCGCACTCGGGCAATGTGCTGACGTGGCGGAGCGTGGTGAACCGGGTCTGGCATTACCATTTTGGTCGAGGCCTGTGTGACACCCCGAGCGACCTTGGGGTGATGGGGGGTGAGCCGTCTCATCTGGAGCTCTTGGACTGGCTGGCGGTCTGGTTTCGGGACGACGCTCAAGGATCTCTGAAGGCGCTCCATCGATTGATCGTCACCAGCGCGACCTATCGTCAGGCATCGAGACATCGGGAGGAGGCGGTGAAGGTGGATGCGGAGAATCGGCTCCTGTGGCGGCAGAACCGGCATCGACTCGATGCAGACCTCTATCGGGACTACGCTTGGGTGGCTTCGGGAGGGTTGGATTTGCATATGGGCGGTCCTGGGATCCAGCATTTTAGTCAGGGTAAGGGGCCGCAGTTGACGCCAGCGCTGGATTACACGGCTTATGACTGGTCACGGGCGGGGGCGGGTCGGCGGAGCATCTATCGGTTTGTGTGGCGGGGCATTGCGGACCCATTTATGGAGGCGTTGGACTTTCCGGATTTGGGATTATTAGCACCGAGCCGAGGGTTTTCGGTTTCGGCATTGCAGGCGTTGACGCTGTATAACAACGATTTTGTGCTGCACCAGGCGGAGCGAATGGCGCGCGGGGTGGAGTCCGGTGGCGGTGGGGTCGGGGAATGGGTCAGACGAGTGACGCGGGCGTTGTGGCAGCGCGAACCCCGAGCGAGTGAGGTGGAGGCGATGCGAGCTTTTGTGGTGGAGCACGGCCTTTCGGCTTTGTGTCGTGTGCTGTTGAACAGCAACGAGTTTTTGTTTGTGGATTGAATCTGAATCATCATGAAACACGCGATGCAGGCCGCGGGACGGCAACGGGTGGAGCGGAGCGGACGCGAGGAGGCGGAGTGGTCGGGAGGGCCGATGGGGCGGCGTGCATTTTTGAAGCGGGTGGGGGGCGGGTTTGCGGGTATGGCGTTGACGGGGATGCTGGCGGCGGAGGAGGAGCGGGGACTGATCGGGGCTGTGAAGGAGCGAGGTGGAGGGCTCCATTTTCCGTCGAAAGTGAAACGAGTGATCCAACTCTTTATGACGGGTGGGGCGAGCCCGATGGACCTCTTTGATTACAAGCCGGAGCTGGAGCGGTTGCACGGACAGATGTTGGGCCCGAAGGAGAAGCCGGAGGGATTTACGGCACCGGCTGGGGCGATCATGAAGAGCCCGTACAAGTTTGAAAGGCGGGGTCAGTCGGGTCGGTGGGTGAGCGAGTTATTTCCGGAGCAATCGAAGCTGGTGGACGAGATGGCGTTTTTGATGGCGATGACGACCAAAACCAACGTGCATGGGCCGGGCACGTATATGATGAACAGCGGATTTTTGTTGCCTGGCTTTCCGTGCATGGGCGCTTGGATTTCGTATGCGTTGGGCAATTTGGTGGATAACCTGCCGACCTTTGTGGTGCTGCCGGACGCGAAGGGGCTGCCCTATAACCAGCGTGGATGCTTCTCGTCGGGATTTTTGCCCGCGTTACACCAGGGCACGGTCATCAACGCGGCGAGCGCGAAGCCCGTGCCGGATCTATTTGCCTCGGAGAAATTTCGATTTGCGACACGGGAGCGTGATGCGGCTGGGCTGGACCTGTTGGGACGACTCAACCGGGAGCATGCGGAAATGAACCCAGGCGACACGCGGTTGGAGGCTCGGATTGCGAGCTACGAACTTGCGGCGAAGATGCAGCTATCGGCCTCGGAAGCGTTTGATGTGAGCCGGGAACCGGCGACGGTGCGAGCATTGTATGGGTTAGAGAACAAGGTAACGGAGGATTTTGGGCGGCGGTGTTTGTTGGCGGCGCGGTTGGTGGAGCGTGGGGTGCGGTTTGTGCAGGTATGGAGCGGGCCGCAGGGGGCGACCGGGAATTGGGACAACCACGGGAACATTCAGACCGAACTTCCGCCGATGGCAGCGAGTGTGGATCGGCCGATCGCGGCGCTGCTGAGAGATTTGAAAGCGCGGGGGTTGGATCGGGACACCCTGGTGATATGGACGACCGAATTTGGGCGGACGCCGTTTGCGCAGGGCAGTTTGGGTCGGGACCACAACGGGGGCAGTTTTGTGAGTTGGCTTTGGGGAGCGGGGATTCGGCCTGGGGTGGAGTATGGGCGCAGCGATGACTGGGGGTATCGTGCTGTGGAGGACAAGACGTATTGCTATGATTTGCACGCGACGGTTTTGCACCTGTTGGGGATCGACCACGAGAAACTCAGCGTGCGGCAGAACGGGGTGGATCGGCGATTGACGGATGTGCATGGGCACGTGATTGAGCGGGTTTTGAGCTAGGACGGTGGGGAAGGAGCCGGGTCAGGGTTGCCTAGCGAGCGGTGGAGGGGAGAGGAAAGCTTTGCCGACCGTGGCTTGGTGGTGTGTGTAAGCCATTGACAATATGGGGGTTTTGGTTTGGCACGGGCGTTGCTTCGGTGGGGTGATTGAAAGTGTATGATCAACGCCCTCTTCACCACCACGAGCTATTCGGCGGCCAAGAAACTCCTGGACTACACGGCGGCGCGGCAAGAGGCGATTCAGAGCAACCTTTCGAACATCGAGACCCCGAACTACAAGCGGTTGGACGTGGCACCGCGGTTTTCGGACCAGCTTCGAACGGCGGTGAAGGCTTCGGATCCGACGGCGATCGCATCGATTTCCCCTCAGCTCAGCGTGGACACCAAGGCGGTGGCGTCGAGGCGGGATGGAAACACGGTGCAATTGGAGTCGGAGCTGATGAATTTGAGTCAGAACTCGTTGGAGCACGCTTTGGAGACCCAGTTGGTGAGCAGCCGGTTGGTGCGGTTGCGGACAGCGATCACAGGGAGGGCGGGATGAGGTGGATGAACCCGAAGGTTGAGAAAACCGGAGACGACGTATGATTTCACTCATATCTGGAGCAGACAATGCGGCAGCGGCTTTGAACGCACAGCGGGTGCGGATGGACGTGGTCTCACAGAACATCGCGAATGCACAGGTGAGCAAGGGAGTGGACGGGCAGCCGTATCGACGTCAGCAGGTGGTGTTTGAGAACGTACTGCAGGACCAAGTGCAATTGGCGGGAGACGCGTTGGGGGGGAGGCCGCAGATGATTCGGATTGCGCGGATTGAGGAAGACAAGCAACCGCCGAGGATTCTGCACATACCGAACCATCCCCATGCGGACAAGGATGGGAACGTGGCGATGCCGAACGTGAACATCCACGAGGAGATGGTAGATCTGATGGTGGCATCGAGAGGATTTGAGGCGAACTTGGCGTCGATCAAGACGGCGAGGAACATGGCGTTGCAGACCTTGCAGATTGGAAAACGCTGAACTAGCACCGGAGCATGAACCCACTGAGTGCACTACGATCGTTGTCCGGGCCGATGATGACATCGGTGCAGGGCCTCAATCCTGGTGCGATTGGGCGGGCGGGCGGGTTGAGGGCGGGGGAAACGGGGGGGATCAATCCTGGAGCGGGGGCGGGCGGGGCTTTGGATTTTGATGGGATGCTGAGGAACGCGGCGGCGGCGGCAACCGCGCAGCAGCCGGTGAGCTTGGAGGGCACTTCACTTGGAGCGGTCAGGGCACCGGGGCGTGGGGATCGATTAGACGTGTTGGTAGGGGGCAGTGGGGCTTCGATGGAGGGCACGCTACGGAACTTTGTGGGGGAAGTGAACGCCAAGCAGGCGGAGGCGAGTGGTTCGGTGAACAGCCTGTTGTCTGGAGAAAAAGTCCCGTTGCACCAGACGATGATCAAGATTGAGGAAGCTGGGGTAGCGTTTCAGCTAATGGTGGAAGTCCGCAACAAGCTCATGGAGTCGTACCAGGAGCTGATGCGGATGCAAATCTGAATTGAGCGATGAATCCGAACTTCGCAAAACTACTGAAGCAGTTCGCCGAGATCTGGAAGCAACTCGGGTTGAACCAGCGCATCACGATCATCGCGTCGACGCTGGGGATCCTGGTGGGATTGGCGGGCATTGGGGTGTGGTCGTCGAAGGTGGATTACTCGTTGCTATACGGTCGACTGGACGATGCGGAAGCGGCGAAAGTGATTGCGGTTTTGGAGGAGAACAAGGTCCCGCATAAGGTCGCTGGAGGAGGATCGATATTAGTTCCTGCGGACCAAGTGGGGAAGATGCGCATGCGAATGGCGGCGCGAGGTATTCCGAAAGGAGAGGGCGTAGGATATGAGATTTTGGACAAGCCCAACTTCGGGATATCGGACTTTGTGCAGCGAGCGAACTACAACCGGGCGGTGCAAGGCGAGTTGGGGCGCACGATCTCGCAGTTGGACGAGGTGGAGTCGGCACGGGTGATGGTGGTGGTGCCTGAGAACCGATTGTTGGCGGACAGCGCGAAGAAGCCGACGGCGTCGGTATTTGTGAAGGTGCGAGGCGGCGCGAGATTGGCGCAATCGGTGGTGAACTCGATCCGATTCTTGGTGGCGAACTCGGTGGAGGGCTTGCAACCGAACCATGTATCGGTAGTGGACAACGCGGGCAACGTGCTGGGGGACAACCAGGAGGAGGATTCGTTGGCGGGATTATCGCACACTCAGCTTACGGCGAGGCGGGAGTTGGAGCAGTATTTGGCTTCGAAAGCGCAGAACATGCTTGAGACGGTCTTGGGCCCTGGGCAAGCGGTGGTGAAGGTGGACGCGGAACTGAATTGGAACAGCGTGACGAAGACGGAGGAGAAGTATGATCCCGAGGTGAAATTGATGCGGCACTCGAACATTACGGATGAGAACACGACCTCGTTGACGAGTGAATCGAACGGGGGGCGACCTGGGATGACGGCGAACACGAGTTCACCGACGAACGGAGTGGCTGGGGTGCCATCGAACAACAGCAAGACCGTGAAGAAGGTATCGAACCAGGAATACGAATTTAACAAGATCACCAGCAGCAGCCTTCAACCTGCGGGATCGTTGCAGAGACTATCGGCGGCGGTATTTGTGGCGGCACGGGTGGAGGGGGAGGGCGACAAGCGGAAGGTCGTGACGCGGAGTCCAGAGGAGCTTTTGAAGCTGAAGAAAATCGTGCAGAGCGCGTTGGGCATTGTGGAAGATGCGGAGGCTTTGAGGAAGGACGTCATCAGCCTGGAGGAGATGCCCTTCAATGATCTACCGGCCTTGGAGATCAAGAAACAACTGGAGCAGACGGAGCGCAAAACGCTGTTTGTGGAATTGGGAAAGAAGGTTCTGTATGTGGGATTGGCGCTGGCGATACTTTCGGCCTTTTGGAAGCAAGTGAAGCGAGCACCGGCCTTTGAGATCCCGCTGGGTGTGCCGGTGGGCCAGATTTCGAGGAACGGGCAAACGACACCGCTGGGTGGGGGGAAGTCCGGTGGATTCATGCCTGGACGCGACCGTGAGCCGGAGCCTGGGGTTGTGACGGTGGACGTGTTGAACCAACTCATACGCGAGAACCCTGGAAACGTGACCCAAGCGGTTCGCACCTGGTTGACCTCATCGGGCACTGGAAACAAGAGGGGCTGAGACCATCGCCCTGAGCAGGAGCATTTGAATTATGGCCGCATCGACGACAGAGACCGAGGCCCCTTTGGACATCAATACGATGACGAAGGTGCAGAAACTGGCGGCGTTGTTGATCATCTTGGGGCCGGAGAGCTCCGCGCAGATCCTGAAGCAGTTTGACGAGCACGAGTTGGAGACGGTGGCGGCGGAGATGACGAAGATCACGATGCTGAACCAGGAGTTACAGCGTGCGATACTGCAAGAGTTCAACGAGGTGGCGGTGGAGGCGAGCACGGCGGTCTTGGGAGGACTGACCTACACGCAGAACACGTTGGAAAAATCGGTGGGGCTATTCCGGGCAAACAACATCATCACGCGGGTGGCACCGAGTCGGACGCCGGTTGCGGCGATGCAGCAGATTGTGGAGATGGAGGCGCGCCAGGTGTTCAACCTGATCAAGCAAGAACAACCGCAGACCATTGCGCTGATCATCAGCTATCTGCCGTCGGACAAGAGTTCGCAGCTCTTGATGCTGTTGCGACCGGAGCTTCGGGAGCAGGTGATTGAGCGACTGGCGACGTTGGCTCCGACGCCGATTGAGGTGGTGGAGAAGGTGGTAGAGATTTTGAACCAGAAGGCGGGCGGGAAACACACTCGAGCGTTGAACCAAACGGGTGGATTGAAGAGTGCGGCGCAACTGCTCAACTCGATTGATAAGAACGTGAGCAAATCACTTTTGGTGAGCTTGGAGGAACGGAACCCAGACCTGTGTCGAGCGATCCAGCAGAAGATGTTTACGTTTGAGGATTTGGCGGCGTTGGAGCCGACGTCGTTGCAGAAGGTGATGAGGGAAGTGGACATGCGGGATCTGGCGGTGGCTTTGAAGACGTCGAGCGAGAAACTGAAATCCTCGTTGTTGGGGTGCATCTCGAAGCGTGCTGCGGAGACGGTGACGGAGGAGATGGGCTTTATGGGGCCGTTGAAGCTGCGTGACATTGAGGTGGCGCAGCAGCGGATTATTGATGTGGTGAGGAAACTCGAGTCTGAAGGAGAGGTGGAAATTGAAGGGTCCGACAACCGAAGCCGAGAGACTGCACCGAGGTGATGCGATCCATTTCAACCGTCCGGTGAGGGATATTGTGGTCCGGCGGATGACCACAGCGACGGCGGAGTTGGAGGCGAGACACCGGGTGGAGTTGGAAGCGAGCTACGAGCGTGGCCGTGTGGAGGGGGAGCGAGCTTTGGGTGAGTTACTTGTGCATCAACGTTCGGAACTGATGGCCTTAAAAACGAGCGCTGTGGATGCGTTGCGGGAGTGTTTTCCATCGGTGATCCGTGAATGTGAGCAAACGCTCGTGCAGTTGGCATTGGAGGCGGCGCGGAGGCTGGTGGCGGGGATGCCGGTTTCCGAGGAGATGATCCGGATGTGCATTAGCGACGCGATCTCGCAGGTTCGGGAGGCAACGGAATATCTGGTTCAACTCGCGCCGGAAGACTACGCGATTTTGAATCGCATTGAGCAAGCTGACACGTTGCCGCGGGACGAAGGGAAGATGGTGCGATTCGAGCCTTCGGCGGCGGTGAGTCGAGGGGGGTGTTTGGTAATCACGCGATTTGGCACTTTGGATAGTCGGCGCGAGACCAAATACGAGGCCCTAAAAGAAGCGTTATCCAGCTGAGACCTATGGCGTTGACGCGCATGCAGATGTTGGTGGAGCGGGCGCGGGAGACGCGTGTGTATGAGAACCGTGGGCGCGTGGTGCAACTCATCGGCCTCGTGATCGAGTCGGAAGGGCCATTAGCGTCGGTGGGGGAGGTATGCCGAATCGAATCGGCGCGGCACGATGCGGCGACATTAGCGGAGGTGGTTGGGTTTCGGAACAATCACGTCTTGCTCATGCCATTGGGCGAGCTGAGCGGCATACACCCGGGCAGTGAAGTCATCGCGTTGGGATCGCCGTTGCGTGTGCCGGTGGGCGACGAGCTCAAAGGGCGCGTGATCGACGGTTTAGGCAACCCTTTGGATGACTTTGGGCCGTTGCCCTCGGCGGGGAGAGTTTCGATGAACCTGCATCCGCCGCACCCGTTGAAGCGCGCGCGGATTCAGCAAACATTCGCCACGGGCATCAAGGCGGTGGACACATTCATCCCGTGTGGACGGGGGCAGCGTCTGGGGATCTTTGCAGGCAGCGGGGTGGGAAAGTCGACCTTGCTCGGAATGATGGCGAGCCACGCGGAGGCGGATGTGAACGTCATCGCGCTCATCGGCGAACGCGGTCGTGAGGTTCGAGAGTTTTTGGAGAAGGATTTAGGCGAGGCGGGGCGTCGGAAGTCGGTGGTGGTGGTCGCTACATCTAACCAACCGGCGCTGGCGCGATTGCGCGGGGCGTTCGCGGCGATGTCGATCGCGGAGCATTTTCGGGATGAGGGCAAGAACGTGCTGTTGATGATGGACTCGGTCACTCGCTTTGCGATGGCGCAACGGGAGATCGGATTGGCGGTGGGTGAACCACCCGCGACCCGAGGCTATACGCCGTCGGTGTTTTCGCTATTACCCCAGTTGCTTGAACGTGCGGGGACGGGGGAGAAGGGATCGATTACGGGATTGTTCACGGTGCTGGTGGAGGCGGATGACATGAACGATCCGATTGCGGACTCGGTGCGATCCATATTGGACGGGCACATTGTGCTAAGCCGCGAATTAGCGCATCAGAACCACTATCCGGCGATCGACGTGTTGCAGAGTGTGAGTCGGTTGGTGAGAGACCTGACGACCGTGGAGCAGCAGGAGGTTGCAGGGTTTGGACGGGAGGCTTTGGCGGTGTACCACAAGAACCGAGACTTGATTCAAATTGGAGCCTACTCGGCGGGGAGCAACGCTTTGATCGACCGTTCGATCGAGCTGCAGGGCCCGTTGAACCAGTTTTTGAAACAGGGGGTGCACGAAGGATTTGCGACCGGCGATAGCTGGGGGCAGCTGAAGCGCACGGTGGCAGCGCGGGGAACTGGCTCGGTCCATGCTTAGCAGGTTAGAAGCGGCCCATGAAACGTTTCACCTTCACACTTCAGGCAGTTTTGACCCTACGCCAGCGGGAGGAGCGGGACAGCCTGGAAGCTTATGCCGTGTCACTTCGGTTGCGTCAGCAGGCGGCGGAGGCTTTGAGTGAGGCTAATCGGATGATCGAATCGATTCGAAGCCTGCGGTTGCAGGCTGGGGAATCGTTGGCGACGGCTCAGGCGATGCACCAGATGCAAATTCGCAGTGAACTGGCTCAGACGGTGCGGGCGGAGGCGGCGCAACGACTCGTGAGCGCCGAGACTGATCTGGAGAAGCGGCTCGGGCAGGTCATGTTGGCGCGGCAGCGCCGCGAGGCCGTTGAGCACTGTCGAGAGGTGCAACTGCAAGAGTATGCGAAACTAGAGGCCCAGGAGGAGAACCGGCTCTTGGACGAGTTCGCGGCTCGTAAACCCGTTGGGCAACTCACTTCCTTCCATGGCTAACATCCCTGCCTTACTCCAATCGAAATGGACGGCCGCAATCGCGGGGTCGGCCATTTTTAGCATTCTGGTTGCGATCATGACGGCGCGACAGATCCCGAAGGTGAAACCGGCGGAGGCGGAGGCGAGCGAGAGCGCGCATGGAGCGGGGGAAGGGACGAACCACGTCGCGAAGGCCAAGAAGACCAAGCAACCCTCCTGGTTATTTCAGAACGCTGAGTTGGATGAGATTGTGAAGGAACTCAAGCGCCAGAAGGCAGCGGTGACGGAGAAAGAAGGGCAATTGGCGGACTGGGAGGCACGGCTTAAATCGGAGCGTGCGGAGCTCGACCAAGTGTTGAAGAACGTGAAAACCCTTCAAGAAGACTTTGATAAGCGCATTTTGACGGTCAAGGAGGAGGAGAAAACCAACCTCAAACGACTGGCACGAACCTATGCCGCGATGGAGCCCTTGAGCGCGGCAACGATCATGCGCGAGTTGGATGATGCTGTAATTGTAAAAATATTGCTGTTTATGGAGGAGTCTCAGTCGGCACCCATCTTGGAGACCTTTGCGAAGCAGACCGAGGTGGAGGCCAAGCGAGCAGCTTCGATTTCAGAGGCCTTGAGATTGTCGATGGGGACAAAGAAGGCACAGAAATCCTGATTACCCTCAAAGCCAATGTAGAGGGGAGCAGGAGCGGCTTGGATGGGGTGGAATCCGATTGTTGGAGGCGGTTAAACCGGGGCTAGGAGCGCATGACACAATCACTTGCATCGACTGGATTAGGGGCGGTCAGTTCTGTGGGAGCTGAACCGGTGGCCTTGGGGAGTGTGCGCCCGGCAGTCGCGGATTCGGCGGCCTTCGTGACGGCGATGAACGCGTTGCTGAGCGGTGAAGCAACCATGGGTGGTGCGCGGCCAGAACTGTTCGTTGATGGAGCTGGTCTAGCCGGTGTCGACTCCAAGCCTGCTGGGGATTTGGAGCGGCCAAGCGGGAGCTCTTCGACGCTGGGTGTGTTCGTGGGAAGCAAGAGTGTCGAGCCTGCCGTTGCGGTCGCTGGCGCTGGGAGAACCCTGGGTGCTGAGCCATCGACTGTTGCCTGGCGGGAGAGGGTTTTGATTGGGCGTGGTGAGGGCGCGAAGGTCGAGATCGAGGTGAGAGATGAGTCGCTTGAATCTCCGGGTTTGGGTAGGGCGTTGGAGCCTGCGGCACCGCGACTGGGGTCGGAATGTAGGTCTGGGAGGCCCGAGCCGAGCCCGAGGCTGAGTTTGGTGCGTGTCGACCCCGCTCCGAGGCCGCTGGGTCTTCCTTCACCTTCCTTGTTGGCCCAGGGAGGTGAAGGCGAGACGGGGGGAGGGCGAGTTGCGAGTCGCCGGATTCCTGCGTTGAAAGCTGTGGAAATGGTTGAGTGTGGGACTTTGCCTCACGTGGAGGGTGCGGCAGTGAAGATCCCGCAGCTTGAGACAAGTGAATCTCAGCCACCCTTAGCTCATATGGGAGCGGCCGTGTCGATGGTGCCAGTGTTGGAGAAGGCCCCACAGGAGGCTGGGGTTTCCGAAAAGGTTACAGCGCCGATGAAGCCGAGTGAGTCGGGGCTAAAGACGTCGGTAGCGGAGCCGGTGAGACCGGCTGCGGTGGGTGAGACGATGGGGCGAGGTTTCGAGACCACGGCCTTGAGGCCGGTGCGGGGGGGTGAGTGCGGGGGGGTGAGTGCGGGGATGAAGAACGTGGATGCGGGTGGGTCTGGGTGGGCACGCGTGACGTTCGAAACGGTGTCGAAGGGACTCGAGGGTGGCCAACCCGATCAAGGTTTGATCGGTGGAGGCGCGGGAACTGTGGAGCCTCTGACGGGATCCGTTGAGATGAGGGTGCTCGGCGTTTTGAGCACTCCGGGATGGGGGAAAATGGAGACGTCAAAGATCCAGCATGCCAACCAGGTTATTCGAGGATCGGTTGCGAGTGGAGGTGAGCGGCAGGAAGTGCCTAGTGCGAGTCTTGGAGGGTTGGACGAGGAGGTTGAAAAATTCCTAGCACCGGAATCGAACAGGGTTGATCGGCGTAACGGAATGCCCGCAGAGGGAGTTCAAGCGGAGAAATCGATCTCGCCAACAAATCCGAGCAAACCATTGATTATAAATGATTTGAGTAAGTCCATGCGTACTCGGGATGCTTCTCTTGAGAACGCCACTGAGGGGGCTGAGCGAATGAATACACCGAGTGGCACGCCCGGTGCTCAGGGGGATGTGGCGATGAAGAACTTAGGTCCAGAGATGGGGCAAACGCGCGGATCTGATGATTCATGGACTGACGGACGGAGCGGACGCTCGCTTGTCGGCATAACGGGAGTGGTCGAGGGAAGGGAGCGCGGAGCCATGGGGGTGGAAGTGCAGGCGGACGTGGAGCCGTGGAGGGGGAACCGTGGGGGATCGGAGTTTGAAGGTCTGATGACGGGCGAGAAGGAAGGGGCGATGGCGGTGGTCTCTAGAGAGGGGGCGGATCTGGTTGTTGCAGGAGCTGTGAAGGGGAATTCGGCAGGCGAGGCGATGCCTGCGAGTGCGGTGAGTGTCGGCGACCGAATCGAGCAAGTGGAGCGATTGTTGACACGGGAAGCGGCTTCATTTCGGGACCGGGGGTTGGAACCCGTTTCGATCTTGTTGCGGCCGGACTCGAACACCGAGCTGAGGTTGGACCTCAGGAATGAAGGCGGGATTCTTCGGGCTGAGGTGACTTTGGAGCGGGGGGATCTGAGATCGATCGGCGGCGACTGGGAACAATTGCAAGCGCGACTTGAAGAGCGAGGGATTCGGCTCGCCGCGCTTACGACGGAGCCAGGGATGGGGAGCGGGAGCGGAGGATTTGGTTCGATGTCGGATCGACGGGATGCATCGGCTCGGTGGGAGCTGAGAGGGGACGAGGACGAAAGCTATGGACTGGGGCAGAGAGCTAAGCCATCGGCGAGCGGGGCGAGTTTAGCGGGGACGGTGAGGGACGCACGATCGGTTCAGTTGGGTCGGGGTCGGGGTATGCGGTGGGAGAGTTGGGCTTAGTGGTGAGACACGGGAGTAAGAAGCGCGAGACAGGCCGGGGTTGGAATTGAAGAGAACAGGCAGACGATGAGCACGATCACAAATACATCCTCGATTGGGGCGACCTCGAACGCCGGTGGGCCCGCGACGGGGCGTATTCCGACCAAGACGATGGATCAACAGGATTTTTTGAAGATATTGGTGGCGCAGGTCACTTCACAGGATCCATTGAACCCGAATGGAGAGACCGACTTTGTGAGCCAGATGACCCAATTCAGCATGCTGGAACAATTCAAAGGGGTTCAGACCGAGATGACGGGATTGAGGACGGGGCAGGATTTAACCAGCGCGAATTCGCTTTTAGGGAGGATAGTTGAAGTCGATGCCGGCAAGCAGGACCGGGTATTAGGTCTTGTGAGCGCCGTGCAGATCGAGGCAGGGAAGCCGAAAGTGGTTGTGGGAGGAAGGAGCTTTGATGTTGCCAAGATCATCGAGGTGTCGCCGCCCGTGACCGAAACTGCGGTTCAACCCTTGGCAAACGCACTACCATGATCTCATCCTTACAAACTGGAGTTACGGGACTGAACCAATTTCAGCGCAAATTGGAAGTCATAGGGAACAACATCGCGAATGTGAACACGCTGGGTTACAAGACTGGGCGAACGGACTTTGCGGATACGTTCAGCCGGAGTTTAAACGGCACGGGAGCAAGTTCGACCTCGCAGGTCGGGACTGGGGTGGGTTTGAGCGGTGTTAGAACCTTGTTCTCCCAGGGCACTACCGTGTCTAATCAGTCGCCCACGGACCTTTCGATCCAGGGGGAAGGTTACTTTGTGGTGCGCGACCCTGTGACCAATCAAACCTTTGCGACGCGGGCTGGAAATTTTCATGAGGACGGTGGCTATCTCGTGACCGAAGCGGGCATGCGAGTCCAAGGCTACTCCGATTCAACGCTGAAGACGGTGGGGGATGTTAAGATCGACAAGACGGGCATGCCTGCGACATCGGATCCGAACGCGGAGGTGCAGAAATGGTCGTTTGGTTTAGACGGAAAGCTGACAATGAGCCTGACGGATGGGTCGCAGTTCGTTCGCGGACAGGTGTTGTTGCAGCAATTCAAGGATCCGTTGGCTTTGAGGAAAGAAGGGGGGAATCTGTACTCGGGATTGGACAAGGCGGGGAAGCTGGATTGGTCAGCAAGTCCTGGGCTACCGAACCAGAAGGGGATGGGGGCGATTCAGGCGAACTCGTTGGAGATGTCCAACGTGGATTTGGCGACTGAATTCACCGATATGATCACAGCGCAGCGAGGGTATCAGGCGAACGCGCGAACCATCACGACCAGCGACGACATCCTGCAGGAGCTGGTGAACCTAAAACGATAACAAGCTAAGAGGTAAACTATGTCCGCCCCCAAGCCAGAGCCTCCTGCGAAGAATGGAGCTGATAACGCGAAGGAAGCCGCTGCGGCCGCGCCTGCGGCAGGGAAGGGCGGTATGGGCGCGTGGCTTCCATTGGTGATCACACTGGTTGCGATGCCGTTGTTGGCGTATGCGACGACCACCTTCTTGATCCTGCCGAAGCTGAAGCAGGGGGCGGAGTCGACTGCAGAAGAACCGGCAGCGCAGGCGGAGGGGGCGAAGGCGGATCACGGAGCGGCGAAGGAAAAGGGCGGACATAGTTCGGCCTCGGCAGAGAAGAGCGGCGGTGGGCACGCGGCACCTAAGAAGAAGGCAGGGGAGAAGGGCAAAGCTCAGCGCACGTCGGTCGCGTTCAGCAAGATGGTGGTGAACATCGCGGGCACCATGGGTACGCGCTACCTAGTGGTCAGCTTCTCGTTGGTCAGCACCCATCCCGATTTTAAGACGGAGGTCGAGGAGAACAAGGAGCAGCTGACGGACCTCGCCATCAGCACGTTGGGCAGCAAGACCATTGTGGACATGGAGCGACCGGAGGCAAAGAACCAGCTTCGGAGCGAGTTGGTGTCGGCATTCAACGGAGCTTTGGGTGGGGAATCGGTGCAGGAACTGTTTTTTACGGAGTTTGCGATGCAGTGATGCGATGCAGCCGTGAGGTTGTAGGTCGGGCGTGGTTGAGCGGTGTAGGGTGACGAGGAACTGCTATGGAACTGGGAAACGATTTGCTCGGGTCGTCCGAGGTCTTGAGCCAGGCGGAGGTTGAGAAACTTCTGGCTCAGGTGGCCGAGCAGGAGAACAGCGTCACGGTGGTCTCCGAGGGCAGTCGGGTGGAGCAGAAGAGCAAGGAATCCATCCATGCGTATGATTTTCGGCACCCGGTATTCTTGTCGAGTGGGGAGCTTCGAAAACTTCGATTGCATCATGAGGAGTTCATCCGGTCGTTGGCGGCTCGGATGTCGATGTTCCTGCGTTTGGATTTCACGTTGCAGATGTCGAAGTTGCAAACGGTGACGTATCAGAAATTCATAGAGAGCCTGTCGAATCCGGCGCAGTTGACCCTGTTTAAAGCGGAGCCCTTGCGGGGCATTGGGATTTTGGATTTGCATCCGAGGTTGGGGTTGACGGTGGTGGACCGGCTTTTGGGAGGTCCGGCGCACTCGGTAGGGAACGACCGTGAGTTCAGCGAGATTGAGATGGCGTTATTGGATCAAGCCATCGAGTTGATGCTGGCGGAGTGGTGCAACCATTGGACGGGGATGTTTGAGATGCGGCCGACGCTGTTGGGGCATGAGAGCAACGGGCGATTTCTGCAAACGGCACCGCATGATGCGATTGTGTTGGTGTTGGCGATGGAGGCGCGGATTGGGGACTGCATGGAGCAGATGCAGATCGCTTTTCCGTGCACGATGCTGGAGCCGTTGATTCGGAAACTGGGCAGTGACATGGAGTCGTTCATGAAGGAGTCGATGCCGGTGGGAGGGACATCGGCGAATTGGCAGCAGCAATATGACGACGTGAAGATCCCGGTTACGGCGCTGTGGCAGGACTTGGAGATGAAAGTGAGGGATGTTACGCAGATGAAGCCTGGGGACATTTTGCAATTTGATCCGAACTCCGTGAATCGGATTCGGATATGCCTAGCGAACACGCCGAAGTTTGTGGGGACGCTGGGTTTGGTGGACAACAAGTGGGCGGTTCAGATCACGGATTTGATGAAGCCCTAGAAACGGTCGCAGCGATTATGCAAAGCATCATGAGCGGGAACGGCAACCTGGACATTGTCTTGGATGTTCCGGTGAAGGTGACGGTGGAGCTGGGGGCGTGTCAGATGAAGATGCGGGACGTGCTTCAACTGGCGGCGGGTTCGGTGGTGCAGTTGGACAAGGTGGCGGAGGCTCCCGTGGATCTGTTTGTGAACCAGAAGCGCATCGCCCATGGGGAGGTGGTCGTGGTGGAGGACCGATTGGGCATCAAGATTACCAAACTTTTGGACACACAGGCGGCGTGAAGGAAAGCCAACCATGGGCGGGGGCGGGAGGCGCTGGGAGTTGCCGGGCTTTGGTTTTGGTTTCGGTTTGGGTTTGTGTGCACGCGGCCTTGGTGGGGTGTGGGCGGGCGGTGGCAGCGGAGACGAATACATTGAGTGCTCCGCTTGTGACCGCGGCACCGCCGCTCCCGGATGCGACGGGTTCGGTGTTTCGAGTGTTGGCAGCCTTGGCGGTGGTGATGGCGGTGTTTGTGGGCATGCTGTGGGTGATTCGGAATTGGCAGAACCTGATAGCGAAGCGAAACGGGGCGCCGAAGCTGATCATTGAGGAGGCGCGGGCGATTGGGAATCGGAGCACGCTCTACCTGGTAACTCATGTCGATAGGACCCTGCTCATCGCGTCGTCCCCACAAGGTGTGCACTTCTTGGCCGACCTATCGAGCGGGCCAGGGTTGGGGCGATCTCCGGTTGGTTTAGAGCCACCCAAGGGATCGTCCACGAGCAGTTTTGAGAAGGAGTTGATTCAACGCACCTCGGGTGGTCTATGATGACTCGTTCCACCATACCAGCGGATGCACCAGATCGAAGAGGATGGGTGGCGCGGAGTGTTGAGTTAGTCTTGCGGGAGAGACGCTGTGTGGGAGCGCGATGGGTGCGTGGGTTGATATGGATGGTTTGGATGGCGTGGATGGTCATTCCGTTTTGTGTGTCCGCCCAGGCCCCGACAGCGGCGCCCCCGAGCTCGACGATCAACGTCAATGTGGGGCTGGATGGTTTGACGAAGGTGGATGACGTGGACGTGGCGGTGCGGGTCTTGTTTGTTATCACGCTCCTGTCCTTGGCGCCGTCGATCATTCTGATGATGACCTCGTTTTTGAGGATCGTGATTGTGCTTTCGTTTGTGCGCAACGCGCTTTCGTTGCAGGGGACACCGGCGAACCAGGTGATCATAGGTTTGAGTCTGTTTTTGACTTTCTTCATCATGTCGCCGGTCTGGGATTCGATCGACGCACAGGCGTTAACTCCACTGAGAGCGAAGCAGATCACCAGTGTGGAGGCGTTGGATCGGGCGTCGGTTCCGATCCGTGCTTTTATGCTGAAGCAATGTCGGGCGAAGGATCTGGAGTTGTTTGTAGCGATGGCGAAGGTAGGGCCGACGGCACCGGAGAGGTTACCCTTGAAGATCGTGATCCCCGCGTTTGTGATCAGCGAGTTGAGGACGGCGTTTCAGATGGGTTTTTTGCTCTTTGTACCGTTCATCATCATTGATCTGGTGGTGGCGACCGTGTTGATGAGTTTGGGCATGATGATGATGCCGCCGGTGTCGATTTCGTTGCCGCTGAAGCTGCTGCTGTTTGTTTTGGTGGACGGATGGAACCTGATTGTGCGGTCGGTGGTGTTGAGTTTTTCGAGCTAAGGACCACGTGGAGGCGAGCTATGACCCCTGAATTTGCGATTGAACTCATCAAGAGCATGATCTTCCAGACGACGACCCTTGCGGCCCCTATTTTGCTGATGGGGATGTCGATTGGTTTGGGAGTGAGCCTGTTTCAGGCGGTGACATCGATCCATGAGCAAACGTTGAGTTTCGTGCCGAAAGCGTTGGGGATTCTGTCGTTGCTGGTGTTGATTTTGCCGTGGTTGGTGCGGACGGTGATGGAGTATACGGTTGCGGTGATCAACCGAATGCCGGACATGGTGCGATGAGGGTGGGGGAGTGGGGTTGACCTGGCGGAGGCTGAAACCGGGTGACCTCTGTGTGATTTGAGCCCTGGCGCATTGGGGCTTTTGGGGGGGGGCTGTGAGACTCTTGGCCCCTGAGCGTCCGGCTGGCGCCGGACGCGGACGTCCCAGCGGGACGTCCCTACCTGGCTAGGGCGGACGTCCCGGCGGACGTCCCTACCTGGTTGGCCTGGGCTTGTCTGATTGTTTGTATGGTGCCGGATTTGACTACATGGCTTTTGGTGTTTCTGCGGATGTCGGCATTCGTGGCGGTTTTTCCCATTTTCTCGGCGACCCATTTTCCTCCGCGCATTCGGGTTGCGTTGGCTTTTTTTCTTTCGTTGATGGTGATGACGGTCGTTCCGTCGGTGCGGTTGGCTGGGGATTCGGTGTGGTCGGCGGTGGGGGTGATGACGGCCGAGGTGGTGGCGGGTTTGATGCTGGGGTATGTGAGTCGGTTGGTGTTTTACGCGTTGGACTTAGCGGGAGGATTCATTTCGTCGGAGATTGGATTAACGACCCCTGGAGTGATGAATCCGTTGACGCAATCCCAGGGCACGGACACGGGGGCGATCCTTTACTATCTTGGGGCGATCCTGTGGTTGGGGTTGGATCTGCATCATCAACTCTTTCTGGCGTTACAACACAGTTATGCGTTGTTGCCGATGGGAGGAGTCGGGGTCTCGGAGGGATTGGCATGGGACATCACGCGGCGGACGGCCGGGTTGTTGGTGATCGCGATCCAGGTGTCTGCTCCGATGGTGTCGGTGGCGTTTGTGGTGAACTTGGTCTTTGCGATGCTGGGTCGGGCGGTTCCGCAGATGAACGTATTTTCGGAGAGCTTTGCGGTGCGGATTGTCTCGGGGTTGGTGGTGTTTGGAATGACGTGCGAGATCATGGGGCAACACCTATCGAACTATTTAAGGCGACTTCCTGGGGACGTATTGAGAGTGGCGGAGTTGATGCGCGGGGGGTGAGGGTGAGGGTCGGGGGGGGATAGTGGGATTGGGAAGCTATGAGTGAGCAGACGGGAGACAAGACGGAGCAAGCCACGCCGAAGCGCCTGGAGGAAGCGCAGCGGAAGGGACAATTTGCCCGAAGCGCGGAGGTGCAGACCGCGTTTGTCTTCGTGAGTGGACTTGGGGCGTTGGTTAGTTCGGGTTCGGAGATCTGGCGTTCGTTGGGCAACTCGATGCTGAGCACGTTTGCGCATCTGCATGAGATGAATGTGTCAGAGCAGATGGTGGGGCAATATTTTGTTGATGCCATCAAAGTGGTGGGACATTGCACGGCTCCGGTGGTGGTAGCGGCGGTGGTGGCCGGGTTGTTTGCGGGGGTTTTGCAGACGCGATTTAGGACATCGCCTGAGGCGATGGAGATGAACTGGGAACGCGTGAACCCGATGAACGGATTTACGCGTCTGTTTTCGGCGCGGGCGGCGGTGCCGGCGTTGGTGGGGATTGTGAAGTTAGGGCTTTTGGTAGGGCTTTCTGCGGGGGCGGTGGAGCGCATCATGCGAGATCCGATGTTTTACACGCCGGTGGATGTGGCAAGAATTGCCACCTTCATGGCTGATTCTGCCGTTGGGCTCGGGACGCGGTTGGTGATGGGGGTGATTGGCCTAGCGGCCATCGATTATGGCTACAACATTTGGCAGAACCAGCGGGACATGATGATGACGAAGCAGGAGGTGAAGGACGAGTTCAAGAGTCAGGAAGGAAACCCGCAGGTGAAGTCGGCGATGCGCCGTCGGAAGCGCGGGCAGTCGGCTCGTAAGATGTTGGCGGATGTGCCTAAGGCGGATGTGGTTGTGACGAATCCTACGCACCTGGCGGTGGCGTTGAGATACGATCGGAAGACGATGCGAGCGCCGATCGTGATCGCGAAGGGATCGCGATTGAACGCGTTGAGGATTCGGGAGATTGCGAAGGCGAACCAAGTTCCGGTGATCGAGAATAAGCCCTTGGCGCGAATGATGTTCAAGCATACGCGTGTAGGTGGCGAGATTCCTGCTGAGGTGTATGCGGCGGTCGCGGAGATCCTCGCCTATGTCTACAGGACCAATGCTTATCGGTACTATCGCGAACAATCGCAGCCTCGCGGTTAGCGGTGAGGGGAGGGAGCGATGAGTAAGTCGACGACGGCCGCTGTGAAGCGGCATCCATTGGCGGTGGTGTTGGGCAACAGCGATCTGCTGGTCACCTTTGGTTTGTTTGGGGTGATCATGGTGATGATCTTTCCGATCTCACCCTGGATCTTGGATGGACTTCTAGCGATCAACATCTCCGTCTCTTTACTCCTGCTGCTGGTGATTTTGTATTTGAAGGAGGCGGCGGAGTTTTCGGGATTTCCGACTTTGCTGTTGGTGGTCACGCTGTTTCGGTTAAGCCTGAACATTGCTTCGACGCGGTTGATTCTGCTGGATGGGTATGCGGGGCACATCATCGAAGCGTTTGGCAATTTCGTGGTTCGAGGGAACTACGTGGTGGGTTTGGTGGTATTTGTGATTTTGGTGGTGATCAACTTTGTGGTGATCACGAAGGGGGCGGGCCGTATTGCGGAGGTTGCGGCGCGGTTCACGTTGGATGCGATGCCGGGCAAGCAGATGGCGATCGATGCCGAGTTGAACGCGGGTGTGATCAACGAAACGGAGGCGCGGACGCGTCGACGGAAGGTGGAGCAGGAGGCCGATTTCTACGGGGCGATGGATGGTGCGAGTAAGTTTGTGCGAGGGGACGCGGTGGCGGCGGTTTTGATCACTTTGGTGAACATCATTGGAGGCTTCGCCATTGGCATGGCTCAGAGGGGCATGGGAGTTGTGGATGCGATGCAGCTCTACACACTGCTCTCGATTGGGGACGGGTTGGTTTCACAGATTCCGGCGTTGGTGACCTCGACTGCGGCCGGTATTTTGGTGACGCGCGCGGCGTCGCGGGAGGCGTTGGGGACGGAGTTGGGTCGGCAGCTCATGCTTTCACCGCGGGCGATGGCGATCTTGAGTGGCATGCTGGGGGCGTTGGCGTTAGTTCCAGGGCTTCCGATGTTTCCGTTTTTGGTTTTGGCGGTGTTGGCCGGGTTGGTGGCTCAGGCGTTGCAGTTGCCGCAGTTTGCGTTTGTCCGGGAGGGACCTTCGGGGGGGGCTGGGTCGGGGGCGGAGTCGAAAGCGGGAGCGGGAGCTGGGGCGAGTGGGGCGGCGACGGCTGCGGCGAAACCCACGCCGAGCACGGCGGAGAGCTTAGAATCATTGCTGACGGTGGACGCGTTGCAGGTGGAGCTGGGCTATGGCCTGGTCAGTCTGGCGGACCAGCGGAAGGGGGGCGACCTATTGGATCGGGTGACGGGGGTTCGGAAGACCTTCGCACAGGAGATGGGGGTGATCGTGCCACCCATCCGGCTGCGGGACAACCTGCAATTGGACGGGAACCAGTATCGATTTCTGTTGAAAGGGGTGGTGACAGCGGAGGGGCAGATCATGCCGGGGCATTGGCTGGCGATGAACGCGACCAACAGTCGGAAGGTTTTGAAAGGCATTCCGACGGTGGAACCGGTGTTCAAGCTTCCAGCGACGTGGATTGTGGATGTGGAACGGAAGAATGCGGAGCTGAACGGGTACACGGTGGTCGACGCAGCCTCGGTGTTGGTGACCCACCTCTCGGAGACGGTGAAGCGTAACTGCCATGAGATCTTGAGTCGGCAGGACGTGCAGATGCTGCTGGACCATCTGAAGCAGACCCATCCGACCTTGGTGAGCGAGCTGGTGCCTGGATTGCTCAGTGTGGGCCAGGTGCAGCGCGTCTTGCAGAACCTGTTGGCGGAGGGCATCTCGATCCGCAATTTGGCTGGGATCTTGGAGAAGGTCAGCGATTGCGCGGTGATGACGAAGAACCCGGACGAACTGTCGGAGCATGCGCGCCGTGCGGTGAGTCATCAGATTGCGAAATCGCTGCAGGATGAGGCGGGGCATTTGAAGGTGATCACGTTGGACCCGAGATTGGAACAGCAGATTGCGATGGGAGTGAGGCAGAGCCAGACGGAGGTGTCGTTGAGCATGGAGCCGAGACTGGCGAAGCATGTGGTGGATAGTTTGAGCCAACGCGTGCAAGCGATGTTGGCGCAGGGGTTGCCACCGGTGGTGTTGTGCGCGCCGCAGATTCGGTTGGCGTTTCGGAGGTTCTTCGAGAGCACCTTTTCGGATCTTGCGGTCCTGTCGTATGCGGAGATTCCTCCACGCATTGAGATTCAGAGCACGACCGTGGTTCCGAGTTTGGAATGATCTGAGGACTGGGCGATGAGGCGACGAGAGAGCATCGGATCGATGAGGTGGGGTGGGTGAATTCTATGGAAGTACGATCGTTCATCGCGAATTCAGGTCCTGAGGCGGTTCGGATGGTACGGGAGGCATTGGGCCCGGAGGCGGTGATCTTGAGCGTGCGGCCTTTGGAACCCTCGGGACTGTCCAGGCTCTGGCAAACCGCGCGGGTAGAGGTATTGGCATGCGTAGGGGATACGACCGAGACCGCGGCGGCGAGCCCGGCACCCCCGATCGAAGAGCCGATCACTCAACGGGTGCGTGTAGGGGAGGCCATGGGATCGATTTCGCTCGAAGAACCGAGGTCAAGAGCCGTTTGGGAAGGTTCGGCGGAGGCGACTAGGGAGGCACGGGAACGGTTGAAGCGGTCGACATTCTCGCCGGTGATGCCCTCCGGGATGGGATCGGGTCCGATAGGGACTGAGGGTGGAGGGGGGGTGACGGGGAGTCGGGATTGGTCGGTGGGGCACGGGGAGGAATCGATTCGGTTACGGTGTGAACCGCTTCTGCTTCGGGGAGGCTGGGATCCGGTGTTGGTGGAGCGGGTGGTGGACCGAGTGAAGAGGCTAATTGGGGACGGATTTACGGGAGATTTGGCGGAGGAACTCGAGGCGATGGGGCAAGTATTGCGGGATCTTTGGGGGGAGACGACGAGAACTCCGAGGCGGGGCGGGGAGCCTCGGAAGCGTGTTTTGATCGGGCCTGCTGGGGTAGGGAAGACGGCGGCATTGTGCAAGTGGATGACGCGCGAGTATTTGAGGACGGGGACGAGCATGCGGGTGTGGCGATTGGACGGGGTGGTGGCGAACACGGCGGAGGTGCTGAGTGTGTATGCGGAGGTGTGTGGGGCGAGTGTGCATCGACATTGGGAGCGGGTTCGGGGACCCGGAGGTGGGGATGGGGCGGTGGAGTGGGTGGATCTGCCTGGGATTGATTGGACGGATCGGGGGCAGGTGGAGGAGTTGAGAGAGCTGGTGGAGGATCAGGGGGAGGCGGGGAGGGTGTTGGTGTTGAATGCGGCTTATGATTCGGCGGTGTTGCAGGCGCAGGTTCGGGCGTTTTCGGGATTTGAGTTGGAGGGGGTGATATTCACACACATGGACGAGGTTCAGCGCTATGGAGGCATCTGGAACGTGGTGTTAGGCACAAAGGTCCCGGGCCTCTACTTTTCAAGTGGGCAAAATATTCCGGGTGGCTTTGATCGGGCGACGCCCGACTTTCTGATATCGAAGCAACTACGTGGTAATAAGGTGGTTAGGAATTAGGTATGGGTCTGGCAAGGCAAATGCTAAGCAAGGGAATGAAGAAAAAGACACATGAAGTTCCTGGTTCTCATTGGTGGTTTCACGGGCTTTGCGAGTGGTCTGGCATTGGGCTGGGCGAACGGGGGCGAGGGCGCCTCTGTGATTTGGAGAGCGTGCGTGGCGGCCTACCTTGCGGGTCTGATGATGCGGTGGTGGGGTAGCCTGTGGCTCAAGGGACTTCAGGAATCGCATCGGGAGCGGATGGCAGCAGCGGAGGCGGCCGAGGAATCCACTAAGGCCAAAACCTAGATAGCATATGAGCACACAGACTTTGATCGAAGCGGAGACTGAGATACAGGTGACCGAAGCGGTGGTTCAGACGCCGTCGGAGATGTGGAGGCGGTACAACACGACGGGCTGTGGGAGTTCTGCGGAGAACGAGTTGGTGCAGCGCTATCTACCGTTGGTGAAGAACATCGTGGGACGGTTGGCGATGAGTCTTCCACCGCATGTGGATCAGGAGGACCTTTACAGCGCGGGGTTGGTGGGATTGTTGAACGCTCTGCGACGATTTGATCCGAAGGCGGGATCGACATTTGAGTCATATGCACGGGTGCGTATTCGGGGTTCGGTGTTTGATGAACTACGTCGGTTGAACTGGGCACCGCGATCGGTGTACGACAAGGCGCGTAAGGTGGAGGAAGTGCTGCATCGGGTGGAGCAAGAGAAGGGGCATATTCCGACGGATTTGGAGATGGCGAAGGCGTTGAAGCTCAGCATGTCTGAGTATCAGGATTTGTTGGAGGAGATACGGCCGGCGACGTTTGTGTGTTTGGACGCGGTGCGGGGAGGGGACTCGGACAATGATTCGCCGCAATACGAAGCGATCGCGGACCCGGGGCAGCCGGATCCCCACGAGGGAGCGGCGCGTCGGGAGTTGGCACGGTTGATCGGGGAGCGTTTGGAGGAATTGCCTGAGGTGCAGCGGAAGGTTTTGGCGTTGTATTACTTTGAGGACCTTCGTTTGCGAGAGATCGCTGAAGTGTTTGGGGTGACGGAGTCGCGGATTTGCCAGATCCACGCCCAGGCGATCCACTCGATCAAAGCGTATCTCCAGAGGCAGGAACATTCGACGCGGGGCTAGGCTTCGCGTGGCCGGGGGTGAGTTTTGGCGACCCTGTGGGTGCAGGGTATTTGGATCATCGATTTCGGATTAGCATGTCGCGCGAGCGACGGGATATTCAACTCCGCACGTAACATGATCGTCATCATTGGAGGAATCATCGTCCTCGCTTCGGTTCTTGGGGGGTTTGTGATGGCTGGGGGTGTCATTGCCAGCCTCTGGCATCTTTCCGAGTTCATCGTGATCTGCGGTTCGGCCTTTGGAGCGATGGTGATCATGGCGCCGAAGAAGACGTTGATCGACCTCTTCAAGCAGATCCTGGGTTCGCTGAAGGGAGCGCCGCACAGCAAGAGTTCTTATTCGGAACTTTTTAAAGCGCTGTATGAGTTATTCATGCTGGGTCGGCGTAATGGAATGATCGCTTTGGAGGAGCATGTGACGAACCCGGATGGGAGCAGCATTTTTAGTAAATATCCCACGTTTCATAAGAACCACCACGCGCTGGAGTTTTTGTGCAGCGGGTTGCGACCGGTGATTGATGGAAAGGTGAAGCCGGACCAATTGAAGACCCTATTGGAGATCGAGTTAGAGGCGATGGAGAACGAGCATCATCAGCCGGTAAGTGTGCTGACGAAGACAGCGGATGCGATGCCTGGATTCGGGATTGTCGCGGCGGTGTTGGGGATTGTGATCACGATGGGATCGATTGGAGGGCCGGCAGAGGAGATCGGGCATAAAGTCGCGGCCGCGTTGGTGGGGACCTTTTTGGGGATTCTGATTTCTTATGGGTTCTTGAATCCGCTCGCGGTGAATCTGGAATTCGTGGGCGAGGCTGAGATGGCTTACAATCGGTGCATCGCGGCCTCGGTGGTGGGTTTCGCCAACGGAATGGCACCGATCATGGCGGTGGAGGTGGCGCGTCGAGGTCTGAGCAGCGATGTGAAGCCGAGTGCGGAGGAGTTGGAGACGATGCTCAAGGAGGTCGGTAAGTAGCGCGGGCATGGGGTTGGGAAAACCGGTTTCGATCCGGATGATTTTATGGCAAAAAAGCATGGACATCACGGGGGAGCATGGAAGGTGGCCTACGCGGACTTCGTGACCGCGATGATGGCGTTGTTTCTCGTGTTGTGGCTGACATCCCAGGACGAAAAGATTAAGCAGGCGGTGGAGCGCGCCTTTCGTCATCCGTTCTCTTCGATGACGAAGGACTCGGTCGGGCTGATCCCGAACGAGCAGAAGCACGCGATGAAGGAGGACAAGGGGAACTTCGATTCGGCCTCGGCGGTGGAGTTGGCGATGTTACGGCGATTGAACGATGACCTGATGAAGTCGTTTCGTAACGAGGCGGAGGATCAGACCCAGAGCACCGTGAAGATGGAGATGACGCCCGAGGGTTTGCGCATTAACATTTTTGACCGTTCGAGAAAACCGATCTTTGACGCGCAAACCACGCAGTTCACGTCGTATGGTGATTGGGTGTTCTCGACGTTGGCTTGGGAAATCTCGCGGTATTCGAGCTTTGTGATTGAGTTGGAGGGACACACGGAAGGGGCGGCATCGGGATCGGCCAGCGATGAGAAGTGGGAATTGAGTGCTAACCGAGCGACAGCAGCGCGGCGGAAGCTGATCGATCATGGCGTGGGGGTCGGGCAGGTGTTAAAGGTGGCTGGGTTTGCGGACCTGATGCCGATTCCGAGCACATCAAAACAGGACGAAGTGAACCGTCGGGTAACGGTGCTCCTTCGACCTTCTGGCGAGCGTAAGTCTGGAAAATCTGGAGCGATCGGAGCGCCTGATCCGACGCCAGCTACGAAAGCCCCGGCGCCTGGAGCACACTAGCCCGTCGCAGAATACGTGATGCGTGGCAGGGGAGTGGGAGGACTGATCATGAACAACGATCCCAAGGCCGCAGCGGAACGATTTAAACCATTCCTCAGTCCGTCGACGGGTGGGGCTGGGGGAGGTGGAACGTCGGGGCAGCTTTCGAGAATGCCTTCTCCGTCTCCTGGTGTTGGCGTTGGTCCTGGTGCCGTTGCCGTGTCGGCGGCCGCGGAGTTCAAGAGCCTGCAAGCGCGTATGGCACCGAGTGCAACGGCCCCGTGCACGGCACCGGCTGGGAGTATGCCGACCGTGACGTTGGAGCGGTCGAATGGGGTCGTGACGGCGGTGAGGATCGAGTGTTCGTGTGGGCAGGTGGTGGAGTTGTCTTGCGTTTACGACGGATAGACATCAGGGTGAGGACGCTGGGGGATCGATAGTCGCGGCGGGTACGGTTGTGTTGGGTTGGATTGACTAGGACGAAACGCCTCGTTGTTTCCTCGGCTTGCAACATGTCGACAACCTTTACGGGTGGTGTTGAAGGCCTTCCCTCGCGGATCGCCCGGACTTACCTGGGAGCAGGAGTGAGTTGGATTCTGTTCACGGACCTTGCATCGGCGTGGTTTGTGAACGCGCCGCCGAGCAACCTGTGGGTGAACGTGGGTAAAGGCCTCCTGTTTGTGGCGGCGTCTTCGTTGTTAATCTACGGCTTACTTCGACGCAGCGTTGAGCGGGAGGAGGCAGCGATTCAAAAATCGCTGGCAGCCTTGGTTGAATCCGAGCGACAAACGAACCAGCTCAACCGGACGTTGGCAGCCATTACGTCGGCGAAGACCGTGGTTCTGCGAAGCCGGAGTGAGCCGGCGTTGCTTCAGGGATTCTGCGACGCCATGCTCCGTGCTAGCGGGCATCGGTTGATTTGGGTGGGATTGGTCAAAGAGCCTGGAACTGTGATTGTCGTGTCGGCGAAGGCTGGGGATGAGCAAGGCTATCTGGATGAGATCGAATTAGGAGGCGCGTTAAAGGGTGCTGGATTCGGGCCGAGTGAGGCGGCAGCAAGAGCGGGCCGACCCTGCATTTGGCAGGAGGGCACGGAGGCGGAGGGGGTAGAGGAGTGGAAGTTGAGGGCCTCCCGGGCGGGGTTACGCTCCGTGATGGCATTGCCTTTGCGGACAGAGGAGGGAGTGGTGGGCGTGCTGACATTGTGCTCGGTTGAATCGAACCGCTTTGATGAGCACGAGGTCAATTTGTTGGAGAGCTTGGCTGGGGACTTGGCCTACGCGATGTCGGTTTTGCGGCAGGCGGTGGCGCTGGCGGCCTCGGAAGCGACACTCGCTCGCGAACGATATCTCCGCGAGTCGATCATGGCTCACTCCATGGCCCTTGTGTATGTGGCCGACTTAGAGGATCGGATCCTCTATGCAAACCCCGAATTTGATCGCGCGGTCGGAAACCCTTTGGGCGGTTCGGTCGGACGATTGCGGTCTGAGATGCTTCCGTCGGAGGTAGCTTCGCAACACTTTGCGAACGACCAAGAGGTGGTGCGCAGCGGGCAACCGAGTCGTTTTGAGGAGATCAACGATGAACCGAGCGGGAGACAAATCTACTTTACGATCAAGTTCCCGATGCGGGATCACCTCGGGAAGACATTTGCCGTTGGTGGGATTTCGACGAACATCACGGAAACCAAACGAACGCAGAACTCCCTTCAACTGCATGCGGCGATGATTCAGAACGTGGACGAGGCCATCAACCTGTGTCGTGCTCGCGACGGGGTGATACTTCAAACCAACCCTCAATTCGATACGTTGTTTGGGTATCGTGCAGGAGAGTTGATCGGTCGGCCGATTTCGTTGCTGAACGCTCCGGGGCAAATGACCCCGGAGGGCACCGTGACGATGATCGTCGATGCAGTGAACCGAGATGGGCGGTGGCAGGGGGAAGTGGAGAACATCCGGAAGGACGGTGTTCGATTCTGGAGTCGGGCGACTGTCAGTGTGTTCGAGCATGAACACCACGGGAGGGTCTGGGTGTCGGCTCAGCATGACATCACGGCGCGTCGGAACGCGGAGGCCCAGATCGAGCTCCAGAGCGCTGCGCTCTCCGCTGCCGCGAACGTGATCATTATCACGGATCCCAGGGGTGCGATCGAGTGGGTGAACCCCGCCTTTACGCGGGTGACGGGATACACGCAGGAGGAGGTGATGGGGAAGAACCCGGGCCTTCTCAGCTCGGGCGAGCAGCCTGCCGAGTTTTACGAGACCATGTGGGAGACGATCCTGGATGGGCGGGTGTGGCACGTGGAGTTTCACAACCGGCGGAAGGATGGGACGGTGCTAGAGGAGGACGCGACGATTACGCCGGTGCGGGATGTGAGGGGGAACATCACGCATTTTATCGCAATCATGCAGGACATCACCGAGAGAAAGGCGCTGGAGCGGCGCTATCTTCGAGCGCAACGGATGGAGAGCATCGGTCTCTTGGCGGGGGGGATCGCTCACGATTTGAACAACATTCTGGCACCCGTATTGATGGGCACGCAGTTGCTGAGAATGGTGGTGAAAGATCCGATGGTGACGCAACAGTTGGAACGCATGGAGCTGTCGGCGTTGAGGGGAGCCGACGTGGTAAAGCAGGTGTTGACCTTCGCCCGTGGGGTGGACGGGGAGCGGATCCCGTTACAGCCGCAACATCTCGTGAAAGAAATCGTCGACATGGTTCGGGAAACCTTCCCTCGCTACTTGCGCGTTCGGGAGGACCTGCCGAAGGACCTCTGGCAAATCGTGGGTGATCCAACTCAGATCCACCAGGTGTTACTCAATTTGTGCGTGAACGCTCGGGATGCGATGCCTGAGGGGGGCGCGTTGACGGTGTCGGCGCGGAATTGTGACGTGGACGCGAGTTTGGTCAGCAAACACCCGGGGGCTTCGTGTGGACCGCACGTGGTGCTTCGGGTTGGGGATGAGGGCACTGGCATTCCGTCGGAGGTTATGGACCACATCTTTGAACCGTTTTTCACGACGAAACCGTTGGGCAGCGGCACTGGACTTGGGCTTTCGACGGTTTCGGGCATTGCTCGGAGCCATGGTGGCTTTATCACCGTGGAAAGCCGCGTGAACGAAGGCAGCACGTTTGATGTTTATTTCCCTGCGATTCGGGAGGTCAAAGACGTTTCGGTGCCGACTCGGTCCACAGAGGTGTGCAGTGGGCGAGGGGAACTGGTGTTGGTGGTGGATGACGAACGGCCCATCCTGGAATTGATGCGTGTAACGCTAGAGGGGCATGGTTACCGAGTGATCACTGCGCACGACGGAAGGACCGGACTTGAGCTTCTGAGTCAGAACCTGGGGGAGATTAAGCTCATGATCACGGATGCGTTGATGCCCGTGATGGATGGGTTGGAGCTCATTCGGAGAGTGCGAAGCTTAGCCCCACGGGTTCCGGTCATCGTGATCACCGGTGTTTTGAGTGTGGTCGGGCAGGCAGATCGTGCGGCGCAGATCCGCGCGTTGGGAGTGCGACAGATCCTTACCAAGCCGTGCTCGATCGAGTTGCTCCTACGGACGGTTCATTCGGAGTTGAACCGTTAGCCGTAACAATCCAGAAGGGTTGTTAACGCGAAGGCGCAAAGGGCCAGAGGCGCAGAGGAATTGATTCTATTCCCATGACGTGTACGCCTCGCTTTGGAGGATTCCCAAGGGAGGAACAGACGGTATCAATGGGCTCTGCGGACTATTGAGAAGGAGACGATTGGCCTCAGGAGGGGGCAAAGAGGGGGCTGCCTCGACTTTCGTAGCTCGGAAGAAAGTTGCGCTGGGTGTGGCTCGGACCGGTACTTCATATGGCTTTCCAACACCCGAAAGAGTTCCAAGAAAACTCCATTCGCTGAGGTCGCTCGAGGTCTGAACTGCGTAATCACCAGTATCCTCACCCGAGAGCGATAGCACGAGGGCATTCTCGCGTATGACCCAGCTCAAGCGGTTCGAATCTGGTAGGCGGATATAGGTTGTAGTTACACCATTTTGGGTCCAAAGCATTGAGTGGGCTTTTGACGCACCCGGGTCGATCTGGAAACCCGCTGTCGTCCCAGCGGCCAGCCCCAGCGATAGGGCCTCGAATCGTGTCGTGCTCAGCGCATAGGCAGGAAAGTCGATGCGGCTACGGGGATGTTCAATCACCATCCGACCCTGCGCCATGCTAATTAGGAACAGATCACCTGAGTCAGCTCGATAGGTGCCTGGCAAGCGCAGCAACTCCTCCTGAGAAACGGTCGCGGGACGACGGACGGTGGTCAGCGGGAAATTACTGTCGAGCAAGTTCAACCCCAGGTCCGCGATATCGGCCACGGCGTCGATTCGGGCGTTAGAAAGAACCACGACCCCAAGCTTCTTGACGGGGTGGAATCCAACGAACGCCGAGTGTCCCATGGTATTACCTCCATGCTGCACGATCCTTCCACCCGGCAGGTCCCAGAGCCACCAGCCCAAGCCCTGCTGAATGCCAGGATAGGCGGTGGTCGAACGTTGTTGCCGCATTCCATCCAACGTTGCACTCAGCCCATTTGTCACGAGGTGGAGATTCAGCTCCAGAAATCGGAGCATGTCCGATGCGGTCGATCGAAGATCCCCCGCCCCCTCGAGCGCGGCTGCGTGAAAAGCAGGTCGCAGAAGTGGCCCATTGTAGCCCAGGGCGAGCCGATGGTTCTCGCTGGCCGCCGGCGCAAGCCAGGTATCATGCAATCCCAGCGGCTCGAGCAGGCGCTGGCGAAGTAACTCAGCGTAGGGGAGGGTAAGTTTTTGGGAGAGGGCGAACCCCAGTAGGCCGAAGCCCACGTTGGAGTATTCCCAGCCGGCCTCCGGGCTTCGTGCCAGGACGTGGGTATCCAAGAACTCCCGTAAGCGTGCTTCGGTGTAACACTCGAAAGGACGCACCGGATCTTCGAAGCAAAGATTGCTTGGGTTGTCAGGAAGCCCGGACCGGTGCGTCGCCAGGTGCAGGAGCGATATCTCCGGAACCCCCAAGGGAATCCGGAAATCCTCCGGAAGCAGAGTTTTGAGGCGCTGGCCAAGGGTTACCTCCCCTCGGGCCACCGCATCCGCGAGCAGCAATGAGGTGAAGACCTTGGTGACGGACCCAATCTCATAGATCGTATTCTCATCGACTGGGGACTCGGTTCCAAGCACTCGCTGGCCGTACGAAAACCAGGTCCTACCGTCGCTATTGACCATTCCCACCACCACACTCGGGTTATACCCATAATCCACCCTTGCTCGAATGCGAGCCTTCACGGTTTCTGAAATGACCGGTGGTGCCGCCTGAGCTTCGATCCAAAAAAGGTGCAACGCCCACGCAGCAAAGACTAAGCGGGCAAAGGGATGAGGTAGCATGGTCCTGTCGTATCATGACCGAGAGCGGAAGCAAGCCAGGATGAACCCCTGGGGACATTCGATTGTCGGCTCCGTGTCGCTTTGGCGGCCTGACTGATAGGAATTTGCTTTTTAAAGCGAGGCGACGAAACCGGTTCGGAGAAGTTGGGGTCTGGGTCAATTCGAAGAATTTGCAAATGTCATGTTGACGCGACATTTTGTCTGGTATACAGTACGTATGTGTTGGCTTAAAAATCTGTTGCTTTAAAGGTAATTCGCATGAGTTTTCACGAGAAAAGCGCTTGGGCATGTCTGGTTGGGATTGGTGTTGTTTACGTTCCTTACTTCACTGTCGTGCTTCGGTTCCCAATGGCCGCCCTTGGACTCTTTGGGCTCTCCGCGATTGCGCTGGTAGCGACCCTTGTTGTGTTTCACGCCGTTAACGCGATCGCAACAAAGTCGATTCGTTCTCGCGGCGAGGTTCCGCCTGTTGATGAGCTTGACCAACGAATTGAACTCAAGGCGGCGAAGCGGGCCGGCTTTGTTCTTTCGATGGCCGTGCTCACATGGATTATCATCGCCATGTATTCAGCGCCGGTGATCGGCGGCAGTGCCGCGCAACAGGGAAAGCTGGCGGGAAACGAAACTTCCACCTTGAATTTCGCCATACCTGTGTTTTCAGCGATGGTCGCTGTCCACTGGTTGTTCGCTGGACTCGTCATTGCAAACATGACCTACTATGGGGGCATAGTCTTAGGATATCGGAGAATCGCCAGTGCCTAAGATTCAGATTTCGAATCGCATTCGCGAGTTACGATTCATGGCTGGCGAGTTGACACAGCAAACGCTGGCCGATCGTGTTGGAATCACGCGGCAAACCGTCGTCGCGTTGGAACAGGGTAAATACTACCCGTCGCTTGAGTTAGCGTTCCTGATCGCAGAAACGTTTGGCGTCGGTGTCGAGGATGTTTTCCAACGTCAAAGCAATTCGAGTCAGTCGAAACGCTCGGCAAAGGCTTCGTGACTGCCCTCTCCACGTTGCTGGCAGAATTTCTGCGTGAGCGACAGGAGACCGCGGGCTCAAACTCAGGAATCGAAGCCAAGGTCAAGGCTGCCTCTTGTTCGTGCCTCCTGTTCGCTCGAGGCAATGGTTCGGGAGTCGGTCGCCTGAATGCAGACTGCCCGGCCCACCACCCGCCGTATCCCACCGCCCTAAAGGCAACAATCCATGGCGCCGCCACCGCGCTCCTAATCAATGGCCCGCGCGTTCTCCAACCCGATCGCTGCGCGTCAGGCGGCGGAGGCCGACGGGGTGGGTGCGGATGAGGGGGCGATCCCGGCGCAAGCGAGCATTGCAGCGGCGGTGAGGGAGCGTAGGAGTGTTTTCATGGTGGAAGCGGGTTATTTGATTGTGGTGAGCGGAGAGTCATCAGGCACCTTTGCTGGCGAGGCTGCTACCGCACTCCAAGGCGCGAGCGTGGTCCCGGAGCAGAAAAACCAATCGACACTCTGATTTCGTTTGGTAGCTCCAATTGACAGAGTTATTTCCATGATTACTCGCCGGAAGCTGGGCGACACTGAGATCACGTTCCTCGGCTGGCCGGCGTTGATCGAACGGCTGATGGCTTGAGGGTCGCATTTGGAACTGAATCATCGCACCTCAGCCCGGTAGGAGCGCGTGGGGGTGTTGGTGGCGGAGGCGTCGAGCCGGAAGCGAAATTCCTTCAACCGGCATCAGGGCTCCGGTCGAGGTCTCTGCATGCACGACGGCGACGAGCTTTGGACGACCTCCAGCTAGGGCCTGCTGGATCTGCTCCGGACGAATGATCTCCCCCCCACGGAGACGTCACTTGGATGACCTTCACACCGCAGCGCGTGTCGACTTCCACCAACCACATGCCAAAAACACCATTCACTCCAAGCCTTTCGCGCCATCCCCGCAGTAAAACGCCTCTCCGAACCAGCGACGGGCTCTTGCCATCGCGTGCCACGCTCACCTATCATCCCTCCCATCACACATCACATGATCTCCCTCCTCCGTCATTGGCAAGCTGCACTGTTGTTCGCAATGGCATTCTTCGCGGCCGTCGTCGAAGCCACAGCCGCCGGACTTCAGAAGACCGTTCTCGTTACCGACTGCGATAATCCGATGCAGGTCGAAGTGTTGGCCGATGGCCGTCTGCTCTATGCCGAACGTACCGGCAAGGTGAAGCTGTGGCATGCGGACACCAAGTCGTCGGCTGTGGTCTGGCAAAGCGAGGTCGAGGCCCGGGCCAACAGTTCCACCCCTCCGACCGGAGGAGCGTGGGAAGCCGGCTTGCTGGGCTTGGTGGTGGACCCGGCCTTCGACCGCAACCATTGGGTCTATCTCTACTACTCGCCAAAAGGCGGGCGCGAATTCCGCGTCAGCCGCCTTACCCTGGGGGGCACACCCGAGGCACTGACCGGCGAGAAGATCCTTCTGACCGTCCCGGTGGATCTCGAAGTGTGCTGCCACTACGCCGGTGGTCTGGGCTTCGACGGGCACGGCAACCTTCTGGTCTCCACGGGCGACAACACCATCGGCTTTGAGAGCGATGCGTTCGCTCCGACGGATTTCCGTGAAGGGCGCAAGTTCTTCGATTCCTCCCGCTCAGCGGGCAACGCCAATGACCTTCGCGGCAAGATTCTGCGGATTCATCCCGAGCCCAGCGGAAGCGTGACCATTCCGGCCGGCAACCTCTTTCCGCCCGGCACCCCGAACACGCGACCCGAGATCTATGTCATGGGCTGTCGCAATCCGTGGCGATTTGCAATGGACGCCAAGACCGGCACGCTCTATTTCGGCGACGTGGGACCGGACGCCCAGGTGCCACTGGAGGGACGCGGGCCGGCGGGTTTCGACGAATTCAATCGCACGAAGACCGCCGGCAATTTCGGCTGGCCCTTCCTGCTCGCCGACAACCGGCCGTACCGCCAATACGATTTCGCCACCAAGGCATCCGGCCCGGCGCAGGATCCCGCGAAGCCCCTCAACCTCTCCCCGAACAACACCGGTCCGAAGGAACTGCCCCCCGCACAGCCGGCATGGATGTTCTACCCGGCCGGGCACTCGGCTCGTTTCCCGCAATTCGGGAGTGGCGGCCGTTCTGCAGCCGCAGGCCCGGTCTATCACTTCGACGCGGCATTGAAGTCGGTGCACAAACTGCCGGCGGAATACGACAACTGCCTGCTTCTCTACGAGTGGATGCGCAACTGGATCGTCGCCGTGAAACTGGACGGACAAGGTGAGCGTGTGGAAATGAGCCGGTTCGCCCCCGATCTCACCTTCAAGCGCCCCACCGATCTGAAGCTCGGTCCCGACGGCGCGCTCTATGTGGTCGAGTTCGGAACCGGCTGGGAAAACAACAAGGACGCCCGGATCGTCCGGGTCGAAGCGGTTCCGTAGAAACCAGGTCGAGCACAGGATCGAATCCGATGCCGACAATACAACGCCTGGCCCATCAGGAGTAGATTGCCTCGAAGCTAGAACCTCGCGCACTGGGGCCATGAACCCGAGGGAGGAGGGGGGGCGTGCGATTCTGGACACGAGGTCGAGGGGAAGCCGGCAGAGGTGCCGGCGCTCCCAGGGCGGAGGGCCAACGCCGTGTGAGGGCACACGGCCTACAGCGGAGGGCGCAGAGGACGGTTCATTGGCAGGTCACCGATCCAATTCCTAGCCCTCGAACGACTCAGCCCCTGATTCTTACTCTTTTGACGACATTCGTTAAACCCGGCTCCCAGAAGTCCGTTGATAGGGTCAGTCACCCGAACGAGTATGGGGCACCATACTGTGGAAACCACCGTTGAAATAGCCGACGACCTACCTTGGGGCGGTTGCGGCTAGCGTCGGCGCAGGGTGAGGGCGATGTCGTCGGTGAAGGCGGGGGCGCCGAGGGTGACGACGCCGGGGCCGGAGAGGGTGGTTTTGTGGTGGCGTTGACCGGACTTGGTGTCGAGCCATTCGGCCTGCCAGATTCCTTTGGGTAGATCGAGCGTGAGGGTGACTTCGCCGTCGGCGGCACGAACGGGTGTCCATTGGGCGCGGCTGGGAGGGACGTCGGTGGGGGGAGGGGTGCGCAGGTAGATGGCGTAGGCTCGGTTGGGTTCGCCGAGCACGCGAGCGCGGGCGGTGGCGGGGTGTCGTTCCTTCAGCAGTTCGGGCGTGGGCTGCATGCGGACGAAATCAAAGCTGTGCATGAAATCGCGGAGGATGCGGAACTGTCGACGCAACGTGGCGTTCCCGCCGCCGGGTTGGGAGGCGGGGTAGGCGTGGGTGCCGTCCTCGTGGTCGACGGTGAACGAGTAATCCAGGTGATTGAACAGCGCGCCGCCTGCGATGAGGAAATCCCAGGCCTCGATTCGGTAGGGGGCATCGTTGGTGCCACGGAAGCCGGTCTCGTTGTCGCCGATCGGTTTGTTGAGGTGCCAGTTCATGGCGACGGTGTCGGGAGGTGTTGCGTAATGGAAGTTGAACAGCGAGACCTCGGGGTGCGGGTTGGAGACGACGGCTTTGTCGTTGGCGATGTTCCAGGAGATCAGGAAAGGTCTTCGCCAAGTTCTCATGGCGTTGGCGAGGACGTCGGTCATGTGCCGTTGCCAATCCACGGGCACGGTCGGTTTGGTGGCATAGGGTTCGTTGACGATTTCGAATGTGACGTTGTCGAACGAACGAAGTTCTTGGGCGAATTTACGGACCATGGCCTCCTGGTAAGGGATCAGCCCGGCGGAGCGATCCAGCGTGAGCACGTCATGCCGCGACAACCCCCCGATCGCGTTCACGTTGTTGATGGGGTTCATGGGGCACACGGACCACATGGAATCCTCGTACATCGGACAGAAGAGGTTGACCTCGACGATGATTCCTTTTTTGGAGGCGTAACCAACGAAGTCTTTGAGACGGGTGAAGAACGCGTCATCCCAGCGGGAGAGATCGAACTTGTTGCCGCCGTCGGTGTAGCCCGGCTGCGAGCTGCGCGCCCAGGGGGAGATAAACCGACCGGGGGCGGGGTCGAGGGTGTTTTTGGAGATGCCGAAGTTTCCACCGGTCTCGGCGTAAGCGCCGGCCCAGAGACGCGTGCCGTTGAGTTTGTCCTTGGCGAGCGTGTCAAGGTAGCGTCGGTAGTTAAAATCGAGATTGAGCACGGCCCCATAGTGTTCGCCGGAGGTGATGATCACCGTGGGTTTTCCGCGCCAAGTGAAGTAGCGCGGGTTTTTGGGGTGAAGGGAGATGGGGTCGGCTTGGACGGAGGGCGCGAACCCAAGAAGGACGAGGAAGATGGCGAGCGCGCGGAGGGGGTGCATGATGGAGTGTGTCATCGAATAGAAACGTGAAGGCGTGGGGGTGGGGAACTAGGCGAGCAGACCTTTGACGATCTCGCCGTGGATATCGGTGAGGCGGAAATCGCGGCCTTGGAACCGGTAGGTGAGGCGTTCGTGATCGATGCCCATCTGGCGCATGACGGTGGCTTGGAGATCGTGAACGTGGACGCGATCTTTGACGGCGTTCATAGCGAGGTCGTCGGTTTCGCCGTAGCTGATCCCGGGTTTGACCCCTCCTCCCGCCATCCAGACGGTGAATCCGTAGGGATGATGATCGCGGCCCCATCGTTTGCGGTCGTCGAGGCTTCCTTGGATGAAAGGGGTGCGCCCGAACTCACCGCCCCAGATGACGAGCGTATCGTCGAGCAGTCCGCGCTGTTTGAGATCCTGGATGAGACCTGCGGAAGGTTGATCGGTGTCGCGGCACTGGGTGTAGAGTTCGGTGGTGATGCTGTTGTGCTGGTCCCAACCGGCGTGCATGACCTGGACGAAACTGACACCGCGTTCGGCGAGGCGACGGGCCATGAGACAGTTGTAGGCATAGGTGCCGGGCTCTCGAACGGATGGTCCGTACAGTTTGAGCACGTGTTCCTTCTCGTCGGAGAGATCGGTCAGCTCCGGCACGCTGGCTTGCATCTTGAAGGACATTTCGTATTGGGCGATGCGCGTGGCGATCTCCGGGTCGCCGAACTCAGCGAGCTTCAGCTGGTTGACTTGGGCGATGTCGTCGAGCATTTGCCGACGGAGCGAGCGGTTGATGCCTTCGGGGCTTTTGAGGTAGAGGACGGGGTCGACGCTGCCCCGGAACTTGACGCCCTGGAACCGTGAGGGAAGGAAGCCGGAGCCCCAGTAGAAGTCGTAGAAGATTTGGCCGCAGGTCGTGCCTTTGCTTACCGAGGTCATGACCACGAAGGAGGGCAGGCTATCGGTCTCGCATCCGAGTCCGTAGGTCATCCAGGCGCCCATGGTGGGTCGGCCTGGGATTTGGGCACCGCTGAGCAGCAACGAGATTGCCGGAGCATGATTGACGGCGTCGGTGTGCATGCTTTTGACGAAGCAGAGGTCATCGGCGATTTGGGCGGTGTAGGGCATGAGAGCGCTGACCCAAGCCCCGGAGGCTCCGTGTTGTTTGAACGGTTCGATGGGAGCGAGCACGAGTTTGCCGTCGGCCTTGCCGGTCATGGTGCTGAACCGTTTGCCGCCGATGTATCCTTCGGGCACGGGTTTGCCGTGGAGTTCGAGCAGGCGCGGTTTGAAGTCGAAGAGTTCGACGTGGGTTGGGGCACCATTTTGGAACAGGTAGATGACCCGTTTGGCGCGGCGGGGGAGGTGAGGTAGGCCGGGAAGTCCGGGGATTTTCCCTTGGGTGACGGTGGAAGGGGGCAGGGACGCGGCGCGGAGGCCTTGTCGATCGAGCAGTGTGGCGAGGGCGGCGGTGCCGATGCCCGAGGCGCAGCGACCGAAGAACTCGCGACGGGTCAGGTGTCGATGGTTATCAACCAGTGGGTTCATGGCGCGGGGGCTACTCTTTGGTGAGGGCTTCGTCGAGGTTGAGCAAGGTCGCGCAGACGACGGTGTAGGCGGCGAGGTCTGGAGCGGGGATGGCGGGGTTGGGCTTAGAATCGCCCGTGGAAACGAGTGCGGTTGCGGCCTCGGGTGTTTGGGTGAATTCGCGCTGGTACCGGTTTAGAGCGGACTCGAAGATGGTCGATTCACGTTCGGACGGAGGGCGAGCGAGCACGCGTTTGAAGGCGGTTGTGATGCGGTCGCGCGGGGAGTTGGGTGGTGGTTGGAGGAGCAGGTTTTCCGCGAGGCGGCGGGCGGCTTCGATGTAGGTGACATCGTTGAGTGTGGTGAGGGCGTGAAGGGGAGTGTTGGTGCGAGGTTGCTTGACCGTGCAGGTTTGGCGGGATGGGTTATCGAAAAACAGAGGCGGTGCGATGATGCGTCGCCAGAACGTATAGAGACTTCGTCGATACAACGCGTCTCCTTGGTCTTGTCGGTAGCGTTTGGCTCCGAAGGTGGCTTCCTCCCAGACGCCGGAGGGCTGGTAAGGTTTCACGGAAGGGCCGCCTGAGGTTTCGACGAGGGTGCCGCTGGCGGCGAGGGCTTGGTCGCGCAACATCCAGGAGGGCATGCGAAAGCGAGGACCTCGAGCGAGCAGACGGTTTTGGGGATCGCGCTCCCACAGTTCGGCCGGGGCTTGGGAGGACTGTTGGTAGGTCGCGCTGGATACGATGGAGCGGCACAACTGTTTGAGATCCCAGCCGGAGCGGATGAAGTCTGCGGCTAACCAGTCGAGCAACTCGGGGTGCGAAGGCTTTTCGCTTTGGACCCCAAAATCTTCAGCGGTTTTGACGAGGCCGATCCCGAAGAACTGTTGCCAGACGCGATTGACGATGACGCGTGCGGTGAGGGGGTTGTCGCGGGCGATGAGCCAGCGGGCGAGGTCGAGGCGATTGGAGGCACTTGCGGGGTTGGAGTGGTTGGCGACGAGGGCCGCTGGGAGCGCGGCGGACACGGCGTTCTTGGGTTTGTCGTAGAGTCCTTTCGAGAGGATGAAGGTCTCTCGGCGTTCGGCCTGGTCTTGCATGACCATGACTTTGGGAATGGAAGCCTCGAGGGCGGAACGGTCTCCGATGAGCTGGGAGTAGGATTCCAACGCTTGCGCGTAGTCGGGTGCGGCGGACTTGAAGTGGGCGGCGAGCTTGGTGATTCGATTTCCGTCGCGTCGGGCGAGATCGAGGTTCAGCGTTTCTTGAATCTCCTTGGGCAGGTCTGAGGATGGGCTGGCGGAGGCGTTCGAGGTGGCTGGCGGAGTGGTGTTGTTGGAGGTGGTGGCTGTGGGTTTGGGGAACAGGCGTTTCTCGATGAGCTGGATGGTCTCGGTGGTGGACTTGATGGTTTGCGCGATTTGGGTTCGACGCGAGGTCTGATCGGGGCTGGGAACTTCGAGCACGGGCTTGGTTTGCGGATCGCCACCGCCGCCTGTGACGGGGGTTTGGTTGAAGAAGCCGAAGAGTCCGTAGTAATCGCGTTGGGTCAGGGGATCGAACTTGTGGTCGTGGCATCGGCAGCAGTTGAGGGTGAGCCCCAGCCAGACGGTGCCCATGGTTTCGGTCATGTCCATGACGTAGTCGATGCGATTCTCGTCGGGGATACGGCCGCCTTCGCCGTTGATCATGTGATTGCGAGAGAATCCGGTGGCGAGACGTTGATCGACGGTGGGGGAGGGAAGCAGGTCCCCGGCGATGTGCCAGAGGGTGAATTGGTCAAAGGATAGGTTTTCGTTGAAAGCGCGCACAACCCAATCGCGCCAGGGCCACATAGTCCGTTCGGAGTCGCCTTGGTAGCCGTTGGTGTCGGCGTAGCGCGCGGCATCGAGCCAGTCCCAGGCCATGCGTTCGCCGAAACGTGGGGAGGCGATGAGACGTTCGATGAGGTGATCGACGGCGTCGGGGCGTGGGTCGTTGAGGAAGGCCTCGGTTTGGGCAGGGGTGGGGCCGACTCCGTGGAGATCGAGCATGAGGCGTCGGAGGAGTGTAGGACGGGAGGCGCGGGGGGCGGGTGTGAGACGTTCGGATTCGAGGCGGGCGAGGATGAAGCGGTCGATGGGGTTCGTCGGCCAGGAGGCGTTTTGGACGGTGGGGAGTGTCGGGGAATGAATCCTTTGGAAGGCCCAGTGAGGGGTGGTGGTGGTGGGCGTTGGAGGGGCGGCGAAGGCGGGTGGGATGCTGGTGGAGTGTGTGACCCAGAGAGCCAGCGTGCCGGCCCATACGCGGGCGAGGCGCGAGAGGGTTTGATGGGTGACTGGCATGTAGGAATCCTAGCCGACGATTTGGGTTTGGGAAGCGCGATGACGGAGAACGCTGAAGGAAGAGGGATTCACCGCGGAATACGCGGAGCACGCGGAAGGGGGAGGGTGTCGCGCAGAGGCGCAGAGGCGCGGAGAGGGGGAGAGGGAGATTCCATTTTTACTCTCTGCGTCACAGCGGCTCCGCGCGAAAGTGATCGGCGAGGCTTGGAGTCTCGTTGTGGGGAGGGATTCACTGCGGAAAGGGACGGAGCACACGGAAGGGGGAGGGTGTCGCGCAGAGGCGCAGAGGCGCGGAGAGGGGGTGAGGTAATTGTTGAGAGGGGTGGCGGTGGAGCGCGGCATTCATGCCGCTTCGGTGTGCGAGGTTCGAGGGTGTTTGGAAAAGGTGGACGCGTTGGGTCGGAGGACGATGAAGCGGCGTGAACGCCGCGGTCCGAGGGTTGGCCGTTGGCGGTGAGGTCTTAACGCGGAGGCGGTGAGGGGGACGCGAAGGAGGAGTGTTTAACCGCGGATGTCACGGATGTCACAGATGGTCACTGATGGGGCGGGGAAGAGGGAAAGTTTGGTGGGTGGATTCTTTTTCGGAAATCGCCCTCGACCCTTCGGTGGACCTGACCGATGGTTTGGGGATGGAAACGTCACAATCCTGGCATTCACTGACGTTCGAGGAGGCTGTGCGGTTATTAGGTTCAGACACTGGTGTCGGCCTCACCGATGCAGAGGTGGGGAATCGACTTCGACGATTTGGTTCTAACTCGCTTCCTGAGACTCCGCGACGTGCGTGGTGGAAGGTTTTCGTGCATCAGTTTGTCAGCCCGCTGATTTATATTCTTGTGATCGCTGCGGTGGTAGCGGCGGCTATGGGCAAGCAGGGTGATGCTGGGGTGATTCTGGTGGTGGTGGTTTTAAATGCGGTCATCGGAGCCTTCCAGGAAGGTCGGGCGGAACGATCGATGGAATCGCTCCGACGCCTAGCCGCACTTCAGGTTCGAGTGCTGCGGGCGGGTCGTGTGCGGACCATCGCTGCGCAGGAGTTGGTTCCGGGCGATATTTTGGTGCTGGGAGCGGGCGATGCTGTGGGTGCCGACGCGCGGTTGATTGAGACGGCGGCCTTAGAGACTGCGGAGGCGGCGCTGACGGGTGAATCCTTGCCGGTGAGCAAGATGGCAGAGCCATGCCTGTCGGGTACGCCGTTGACCGATAGGCGCAACATGATTTTTGGCGGGACGCATGTTGCAGCTGGGCGAGGTCGGGCCGTCGTGGTGGCGACGGGACTATTTACGGAGGTGGGCAAGATCGCCAGACTGACCGCGAGCGCCACGGAACCACTGACCCCATTGGAAGCGCGTCTGCAGCAGTTCGGGCGTCGACTTGCGGCTGCGGCCGTGGGGTTATTTGCGCTGGTCCTACTCCTTGGTCTGGCCCGCAACCTTCCATTGGGCGAGATCTTCATGGTCGCGGTGAGTGAGATGGTATCGGTGATTCCTGAGGGACTTCCGGTTGCACTGACCATCGCCTTGGCGGTTGGGATGCAGCGAATGGCGGCGAGGGGTGCGATAGTGCGTCGGCTTGCTGCGGTGGAAACCCTGGGTGGCACGACCGTGATTTGCACGGATAAAACCGGGACACTCACCCGGAACGAGATGACGGTCACGGAGGTTTGGGCGCCTGGGGTTGGAGCCTTTCAAGTTACGGGAGTGGGCTATGCACCTAGGGGCGGATTCTTCCGGGACGGTCGCGAGGTGGATCCCCTTGCGGAGCCTGCCATGCAGGTGCTGCTGATGGCGGGTGTGCTGTGCAACGATGCGCAGTTGGTGCCACCGGACGCGGGGGAAACACGGTGGCGTCCACAAGGCGATGCGACGGAGGCTGCGTTATTGACCGTGGCGCTCAAGGGGTTGGTGGATCCTGCCCAGGCGCACCGGGAATGGCCGCGCCACCGCGAGCTGCCCTTTGATTCGAACGTCAAACTCATGGCGACGCAGCACGGCCCGTCGAATGCCGCGCGGATGATCGTGAAGGGCGCGCCTGAAGCGGTTGTGGCGTTGTGCGGTGAGCCCGGCACGGAGCGTGAGCTGGCGCTCGGTGCCGCTCAGACCATGGCTGCTCGAGCGCTCCGGGTGCTTGCACTGGCGGAGTGCGACGGAGCTGCTTTGGACGATGCTTCGGGGTTCGGTCAGTTCAGTGGGCGGCTTCGGCTTTTGGGTTTGGTGGGCGAGGAGGATCCGGCGCGGCCTGAGGCTGGGGCGGCGGTGGCGGAGTGCCGGGCTGCTGGCATTCGGCCGGTGATGGTGACGGGAGATCACAAGCTAACCGGCCTGGCGATTGCCCGGCAGTTAGGCATTGCGCGTGATGGAGACCTGGCGCTGGAGGGGGCGGAACTGGAGGCCATGCCCGAGCAGGAACTTCGATCGGTCCTCGACCGCGTGGCGGTGTTCGCCCGCGTGCAGCCGGCTCAGAAGCTGCGCATTGTGGAAGCGTTTCAAGCCCGGGGCGAAGTGGTGGCCATGACGGGCGATGGGGTCAATGATGCCCCGGCCCTTGCGCGGGCAGACGTGGGCGTGGCGATGGGGATTACGGGCACCGAAGTGGCTAAGAGCACGGCTAAAATGATTCTCACCGACGACAACTTTGCGACCCTGGTCAAAGCGGTTGAAGAAGGTCGGTTGGTCTATCGCAACCTACAGAAGGTGCTGCTGTTTCTCTTTGCCACCTCACTGGACGAGGTGCTTGTGCTGCTGCTGGCGTTGTGGGTGGATTATCCGCTGCCCCTTGCGGCGGTGCAGATCCTCTGGATCAACCTAGTGACGGAGGGAACCGTGACCGTGAACTTGATCATGGAAACGGGTGAGGGCGACGAGATGCGGCGGCGACCGGTGACGCGAGCCGAGCCGTTGTTTACTCGTATGATGCTGGTTCGGTTGTTGGTGATGGTCCCGACATCCGTGGCGGTGACGTTTGGGTTTTTCATGTGGCGGCTGAACAGCGGGGTCCCATTCGCTCTGGTGCAGACGGAGACTTTCACACTGCTCGTCGTCTGCCAGTGGTTCAACGCGATCAACTGCCGATCCGAATGGCGCACGGCGCTGGATCCGAGGAGTTGGCGCAACCCGTGGCTCATCGGCGGTCTCGTGCTGGCGAACTTGCTTCAGGCTGTTGTTGTGTATACCCCGGCCTTGAACCGAATCTTCCACACGGTGCCGATTCCGTTCGTGGACTCTGTCGTGATTGGGGTGCTCGCAAGTGTGGTGCTCTGGGCCGAGGAACTGCGAAAGTGGTTGTGGCGGTGGTCGCCAAGAGATTAGGACAACGAGGCTGGGTGGACGAATTGTATCACCGAAGGTTGATCGTGTAGGGACAGTCGCGGAGAAAATCGCCGAATTCACTGGTGACTCGCTGTATTACGGGATCAATCGGATACACGAATCCATCGGGTGCCAGGATTGCGTTACGTGGGAACAGATCGAAGATTAGTAACCCAGCTGGGCTATCGTAGTAAGCTCCCTCAGTAAACCTCTCATAACCTTTAGATACCATTAGATCATCGAGTTGGATTTGAGTTGGGGAAGGACCTTTGATTGCTGGTTGTGAGGTCACGATGATTGGAGCGTCGTCGTTTGGCAGGATTTTTTCGAGCCGGATATCATCGTTGAAAATCCGATTTTGGAGGGATAGGCGGTCCAAATACTCGGACGGTGTAGCGCCGTGGGTGATTGAACCTAAGGCGATACCGTAGCCTTTTTGACGGTCAGGGCGCGTTGCTTTCAGGTAACGGCGTGTCCGGCGTTGAAAGTAGACTCGATGCTCGCCACCTTCGGCAAAAGGTGGTGGAAGCCTACTGCTGAGCGCTAAGAAGCCGTTGTTTTCTGCCCATTGGAGGAGTCTTCGCTGCTCCGTTGCAACACGCCTCTTGCGGCTTGCGTAATCTGCATCGTGGTCTGGAGTTGGTGCACAGCCTCCACCCGAGAAGTAAGCGGATGACTCAAGCGCCCCGCTAGGGTCGGCCATGGGGCAGGTTTTGTCGTCTTCGGGCGTTGCATTTATGGTATGGACTCTAGCCGATATGCGCTCGGAGTGCGAGTGTTTTCCCGATGCTCCACGGGGGTAGATCTCGGAGGGAGATTCGATTGGTTCTCAGCGGACCATAAACCTCGTGCGCGATAGGCCGGGAGGGTGGTTCAGTGCCGTAGCACCTACTTTCTAACCGCGCAGAAGATGTCGGCCGTCCCATGGAGTTTGGAACAACCCTGTGGTGCTCTGGGCCGAGGAACTGCGCAAGTGGTGGTGGTGGCGGTCGCACGGAGGTTAGTTCACCGAGGCCGCACGGCTCGGTTCGTCGGGGGACGCCTGGGCCGTCGGTTGAAATGAGCTTATTGCCCCGAATGGCTTTGAAGATGTTGGCGTCGTGTAGAAGAGATGGTTAGGGTGAAGCGCATGAAACCCACATTCGCGTCCCTGTTGCGTCTCTCGCTGTTGGCGGGACTCCTGGATCACTCCGTCCTTGGGGCAGCCACGCAGACCGACAGCGATTGGCGACAGTTTCGAGGGCCGCAGGGACTGGGCATCAGCGCGGATCGAGGGTTGCCTCTCAATTGGGGGCCAACTCAGAACATTGTCTGGAAGGTCGATCTGCCCGGCAAGGGGGCTTCGAGTCCGATTGTGGTGGGCTCGCGAGTGATCGTTACTACCCATCGTGGAGCGATCGATCAGGTCCAACGTCAGGTGCTTTGTTTCAATCGCGCGGACGGGAAAGCTCTTTGGAGTGCAGACGTGCCTTCCAAGCTGCCGGAGGGCCGGATCTCTCGTGGCGACCACGGATACGCTTCGTCCACTCCCGCCACCGACGGTGAACGGATCTACACCTTCTTTGGTAAATCAGGCGTGTTCGCGTTCGATCTCAACGGTCGACAACTCTGGCATTCGGACGTGGGAGAACAGTTGCACGAGTGGGGATGCGCTGCATCGCCGGTGCTGTATCGGGATTTGGTTATCATCAATGCCAGCACGGAGAGCGGATCGTTGGTGGCGCTGGATCGGCGGAGTGGTCGGGAGGTCTGGCGGGTCGGCGGCATCAAGGAGGCGTGGAATACCCCCTTGGTGGTGTCGGTGGAGGGCAATGCGGAATTGATCGTGTCGATCCCTCAGAAGATCCTCGCTTTCGATCCCGCTACGGGGAAACCACTGTGGACGTGCGCCACGGGGATCGCGTGGTATATGGTGCCGAGCATGGTGGCGCACGATGGTGTGATCTATTGCACTGGTGGACGCAGCGGGGACGTGCTCGCGGTGCGAGCGGGTGGGCGTGGTGACGTGACGACCACTCACAAATTGTGGGCCGGCAAGAAGGGTTCGAATGTGTCTTCCCCGATTATCCACGGCGGGCACCTGTATTGGATGAATGACAACACGGGTGTGGCCCACTGCGTCCGTGCGGCGACGGGCGAGTTCATTTATTCGGAACGTATTCCACGAGTGGACGAGGTGTATTCTGCTGCGGTGCTTGCGGAGGGTCGGCTTTATTATTTGGGTCGGAGCGGCCGCACGGCCGTGATTGCGGCGAAGCCAGCCTTCGAAGTGTTGGCTACGAACGAGCTGGAGGTGAGGGGTTTGTTCAACTCCAGCCCCGCTGTCGCCGGAGGCCGTTTCTTTATTCGTTCGGACCAATCCCTTTATTGCATTGGGACGCCTTGATCCGGGGTAAGCTGGATCGTCGAAGTGTGAAGAGGCGTCGGGGTTTTGGAGGAAAACACTCCTGGAGAGTTCGCTCGTTCATTTTGCTATGCACCAGGACCATCGATTTGTTTCATGTATAAAGGGACGGGTCATTAGTTTTAAAAGACTCTGGCAAAGGCGCTCCCACAAGAACCCCCATCGCCGCATGAGGACGCGTTTACTATATATGGCACAAACGTGGACTCTACGACCTTGCCCCGAAGCGGTGAAATGCGTCTGGAACGTGAAGATCGAATCGAAAGTAAGTGGAACGCCGTCCTATATAGGTCGAGTT
>Ga0172367_10000422_pt1 | contig 65549 bp, 46 predicted proteins | sample Lak10m_FD_114542 | JGI IMG/M metagenome (GOLD analysis project Ga0172367, IMG submission 114542) | Freshwater microbial communities from Kabuno Bay, South-Kivu, Congo - kab_022012_10m | ecosystem: Environmental > Aquatic > Freshwater > Lake | place: Democratic Republic of the Congo: South-Kivu... | reverse complement strand
GAGCTTTACGAGCAGGCCAAGCTCAACGGCTGGTTCGTGAAGAAGGACAAGACCGACCTCGTGGAAGGCGACGGCCTCCAGCAGAGCACGCTCGAATACCCCGGCCTCTCGAAGGAGCAAATCTTCGAGGACGTGGAGCGCTTCTACCGCAGCTACTACCTGCGCCCGAAGCCGATTCTGCGCATCATCAAGACCATGCTGGAGGACAAGGACGTCTGCGTGCGCCGCCTGCGTGAAGGCTACGAGTTCTTCAAGAGCATGGCTGCCCGCCGCAGCGACCTCGCGGCGGCGAAGGCTGCGGCGTAAGTCTCAGCGCGGCCTGTCCCGCAGGACGAAGTCGAACAGGTCCGGCTCACTGACTTCTGCGGCGGTGTTCTCACGCACCCACTCCGCGAGATTGGGCATCTCCTCAAGCTGGCCGGCGGCCAGCGACCGCGCGCCGAGCTTGAGCAGTTCCTTGTTCCCGCGTGGCACGCCTTCGCCGTCGCGCACCAGCACGGGGCACCAGTTTGCCTTCAACGCCTCGACCGCACCGGCCCAGGTGCCGCCGGTTTGATGGTCGCTGCTCACGACGACGGCGAACTCGGCCAGGCCGTAAATCAGCTTGTTGCGCCCCATCGCCGCACCGACCGAGAAGCCCGCGTCCGGCGCGTAGGGCGTGAGGAGCACCAGCCTGCCGTCGCTCACGAACTCGCGCACGTCCGGCTGACGGGCGGTGCGTTCGAGGCTGTCGGCCAGCGCGCCGATGGCCCGTCCATCCGCTTCAAGCGCGGCCTGCATCGCGAGCCGGTCCGAGCCGCGCGCGCCGCCGGACACCACGGGCAGTTTTGCCGCGACGATTTTCCCGCCTGCAACTCGTGCAAACGCCGCGCCGGCCTCGTCAATGTTCCGCGAGCCGACTACCGCCCCGCCGGGCTGCTGAAGAAGCTGAAGGTCACCCGCGCCGAACAGCACCGCCGGGGCCTTGTCCTTCAACGTGTCGCGCAGGTGCGGCGGGTAAAGTTCGTCCACCCGCGTCACCGCCCAGAGGCCGCGCTCGTGGAGGTTTTGAATCTCAACTGAAAGCTCGCCGGCGAACGCCAGCAGCCGCACCACGCGCTCCGCATCTTCCAGCGGCAGCGTGAGAATCCGGGCGAGTTCGTCTGCGCCGCGACCTTGCAGCGCGCCGGGAGTTCGCAGCGGCGACGCGCGCAGCTTGCGCTCCAGCTCGTTCCACTCGCCGAGCTTGAGCGGGGACAAGTCCATCTCCCGCGCGGACGACGGCAGCGCCAGGGACGAGCACAGCAGCAGCATGGCCTGCCCGTCGTCGCTGGGAAGTTCGTGCGCGTTCATCAACTGCCTCGCGGTGAAGCCTTGGCCAGCGCGAATGGGAACACCGGCCCGCTGCCCCGCTGCCGGAGCATCGCGGCCAGCCATGTCAGCGTCCATCCCGAATCCACCACGTCGTCCACGAGCAGCACCGCGCCCGGGGGCGGAACGCCCGTGACCGCGAAGGCGCCGAGAAGGTTGCGCACCTGCTGGACGCTGTTCTGCATTTCCTTCTGCGGGCGAATCTCACGGGGGCGGCTCAGGATGGGCGCGAAGGGAACGCCGAGCTTCTCCGCCAGCCGCCGCGCGAAGCCGTTGACGAGTTCAGCGCGGCGCGCGGACGGAACGGCAGTGACCCACGCGGGCGGCGGCTCCGGCTTCCACTTGTCGCGCACGAGCGCGGCGGCGGCGTCCACGAGCGCGTCGCTGAACTGACCCGCCTCGTATTTCCCGTGCGCGACCTCGTCGCCCCAGCCGGAGTCACCCCAGAGGCAGAGCACACGCCCGGTGTCAGCGCGCAGGCTCACTGGAATGACGGCCTTCAACGCGTCCTTGTCGCCGGCCTCCACGGCTTCCGGCAGCGCGGAGCGAATCTCCTCCAGCAGCGGCTTGGGCCAGCGCACGCGTGGTTCGAGCACGAGCGCGTCGCCGCGCAGGAAATCCACCGCCGCCTGCCGGAGCGAATCGGGCACGGCCCGCCGCTCCGTGCGCCGTGTGCAGTTCATGCACTTGCCGCACGGCGCGGCGGCCGGGTCGTCCAGCGCCAGTGCGAGGAACTCCATCAGACAGCCGTCGTGTCCGACATAACGGCGCATCTGCTCCACCTCGTCGCGCCGCAGTTGAGTGACGCGCTCGAACCGCTCGGTGTCTGGGTGCCACGGCGTCGGCGTCCGCGACCAGCCGTGCTTGTCGTGCGTCACGGCGTCGTCCACTTCGAGCAGCTTGAGCGCCTTCTCGGTGGCGCTGCGGCCCTGGTTCAGTTCCGCGCCGATGTCATCAACCGTCAGCGGCCCGCGCTGCTCCAACGCGCCGAGCACGGCCTGCATCACCTCCGCCGGCGGAAACGCGGTGCGGATGAAGTAGTCGGAAATCTCGTCGTCCTCGCGCCCGCTCAGGAGAATCCCGAACGCGGCGTCCATCGCACGCCCGGCCCGCCCGACTTGCTGGTAGTAGGCGACCACCGAGCCGGGCCGCTCGAAGTGAACCACGAAGCCGAGGTCGGGTTTGTCGAAGCCCATGCCCAGCGCCACTGTGGCGACCAGCGCCTTGACCTCGTTGCGGAGCAGTTGCGTCTCCGTCCCGACCCGCTCCTCGCCTTCGAGGTCCGCGTGATAGGCCCGGGCGGAAAGCCCGTTCGCCTGGAGCCACGCGGCGACGCGGCGCACGTCCTGAATCGTCAGGCAATACACGATGCCATTGCCGGGCAGTTGCGGGAGGAAGTGCGCGAGCCACGCCAGCCGGTCGGCCTGGTGGGCGAGCGGGATGTTGTAGAGCCGGAGCGACGAGCGCACGAGCGGCCCGCGCAGCACCTGGAGTTTGGGAATCTGCGTTTCGATGTCGCACACCACGCGGTCATTGGCGGTCGCGGTGGTGCAGAGCACCGGCACGCCGGGCGGCAGCAACTGCATGAGCTTCACGATGCGCCGGTAGTCCGGGCGGAAATCGTGGCCCCAGTCCGAGATGCAATGCGCCTCGTCCACGACGAACAGCCCGACGCGTCCTTGCAGCAGCGGCAGAAGCTTCTGGCGGAACGCCGGGTTGGCCAGCCGCTCCGGCGACACCATGAGCAGGTCGAGTTCGTTGCGGGCGAGCGCGGCCTCGACCTTGCCCCACTCCTGCACGTTCTCGCTGTGCATGGTCGCCGCGCGCACGCCGAGCTTTTCCGTGGCCAGGAGCTGGTTGCGCATCAGCGAGAGGAGCGGGCTGATGAGCAGCGTCGGCCCCGCGCCGGTCTCGCGAAGGATTTTTGTGGCGAGGAAATAGATGATGCTCTTGCCCCAGCCGGTGCGCTGGACGACCAGCAGCCGCTCCCGCCGGTTGGCGATGTGGTCAATCGCTTCCCACTGGCCGTCGCGAAACTCCGCGTCCGGCCCAAGCATCTGCTGCAGGAGCGCGCTGGTTTGAGCGAAATCCATGACGGAACAGTGCCCGCTCCTGACCGGGCTGGGAAGCTGCCAGCGGGCTCGTTGGCCGCTGCCATTTTGAGACCTGCCCTAATTCCGAACCGCGATGACCGACTTGGTCTTCTGATCGATGACCAGCCGCAGTCCCGGCGGCGGGGTCGGTATGCCGTTGGGCAGGAACCCGGCGGCCTTGATCTCCTGCAGGTCGGCGGGGAATCGTTTGTTGTGGTTGACGAAGAGCTGCAAGCCGGTGCTGAGCTCCCGATACGCGGTGGACGATTCAAACTCAACCTCCGCCGGGAGGTTGGAAGGTTTAAGCTGGCCGGAGGCGGTGCCGGTGGGCGCGGGCTTCGCCTTTGGAGCATCGTCCGGTGTCGCCGCTTGCTCCGCTGGTGCCGGCGGGGTTCCCGGGGCAGGGACGGGGTTTTTCCGGCACGCGGTCACGACGGCAGCGGCCAGCAGGCAGGTGAACAGGAGTTTCATTGGATGGCAGCCAGGGGCCAGAAGCGTGAGACATTAACACCGTTCCGGCGGCTATTTGGCGGAGGCATGGGTCACCATCCAGCGAAGATCCTCGTTGTTCGAGACATTCACTGTCGGAACCGTCCAGGAGGCATATTTGACCGGCTGAACGTAGGATGGAGTCTTCCACTTGCGAAACTCCATGTGGCCGTCGGTGAAGGAGAACGCGCTCGCGCCGTTATGGTAAATGGCCGGGTAGTCCACGAGATCACCATCGCCGGACCCATAAACAGTCGTCCCCTTCACCGCAAAGCCGCCGTCGTTGATCTTGTCGGGATGCTCATCCAGAAACACAAACAGGTCGGTTGGCGAGGGCGTGGTGACGTTGTGGATTCGCGTGTAGATGGAATACCCGGAGGTGCCATTGTTGATCCAACTGCCGGAAACGTTCCACCCGACCGTCTGGCTGATGGACACGCTCCGCACCCGGTTCCCGGCGGCAACCCTGCTTTTGTCTGAGGGGCACTTGAAGATCGAGGTGTTGTTCGCCACATGGCGTCCCAGCGAGGCAGCGGTTGCCAGGTTGCCGGGGTAGAAAGGGTCAATCAGCGTGTTCGGGTCCGTGTTGATGGTGTTGGCGTTGTTGTAGTTCAGGTTGCCCTTCACCCAGCTCTCGTTCGCGTTGTCCTTGTTGCTCACAAAGCGGCCATCAAAATCGTCGTAGTAGAGAATCCAGCCCAGGTGGAGTTGCTTGAGGTTGTTGGAACAGCGCGTGCCCAAGGTCTTTTCCTTCGCCTTGCCCAGGGCCGGCAGGAGCATCCCGGCCAGAATCGCGATGATGGCGATGACGACGAGCAGTTCGATGAGCGTGAAGCCGCGGCGGGGGCTGGTTCGGCGTGGGCAGTTCATGGCTGGGTTGGGCTGGTGGAGGGGTGAACGGTCAGGGGTTGTATCGAGCCAGCAGCCAGTTGAAGTCGTTCACGGTGGGGATGGTCGCGTCCCACTTCTTCATCTCCGCGTGGCCGTCCCCGAAGATCAGCCCTCCGCTCCGGGCGTGATAGGTCGCCGGCTTCTCGTTGCCCCAGTTGGCGCCCCCGATGAGAAACGAGCCATCGTCCAACGACTCCAGGCCCTCCTCGATGAACACGAACGTGTCCGTCGGCTTCCTGAAATCCGTCAGGCGCCGGAAAAATCCCTGCGGGGAGACGAAGCCCGTTGACTGGGGCATGGAGAAGTTGCGGACATACTTCGGAAAGACCGTGGTGGCGGGCAGCGCTTTGTCGGGCTTGGTGCAGGCGAACACCCGGTGGTTCTGGCCGGTGTATCGGCCCAGCAGCGCCCGGGTCACATGGGTTTCATTGGCGGCATCGGTCACGTTCTTCGCATAGCCCACGGCCCAGGCCGTGTAGTAGTTGCCATCGGCGCTGGGGGCGGGATTCTGCCCCGGTCCGGGGAAGCCGCCCCAGCCGGGATTGCTCACGCACTTGTCGTCGAAATCGCCGGCATAAAGGAGCCATGCCGTGCCAAGTTGTTTCTGGTTCGAGAGGCATTGGGTGGCCATGGCTTTCTGCTTGGCCTTGCCGAGGGCGGGCAAAAGCATCCCCGCCAGGATCGCGATGATGGCGATGACGACGAGCAGTTCGATGAGGGTGAACGCGCCGGGCTTGGCGGCGTTGAGCGGACGGTCGGCCATCGGTCTCATGTTGGCTCTGCGGACGAGGGGAAGATGGCGTGGCCCGCCGCTTCGGTCAAGGCGGGGCGTCCCGGCCGGCAGGCGGCCCTTGCTGAACCGGCGGCGAGTTGGTGAAATCGAATCATCAGTTACGGGGCGAGCCTGAGCCGCGGGTCGTGTGACACGCTTGCCCGGCACCCTGAGCAAACCATGCCCGCCATCGCAGTCCACGGCCTGACCAAGGCGTTCCGCACTTACAAGAAGCAGCCCGGCTTCCGCGGCGCGGTGCGCGGGCTGTTCCGGCGCGAATATGAGCAGACGCTCGCGGCGCGCGAGGTGAGCTTCAAGGTCGAGGAGGGCGAGTTGGTCGGCTTCCTGGGTCCGAATGGCGCGGGCAAGACGACGACGCTCAAGATGCTCGCCGGCCTGCTTTATCCCACCAGCGGCTCGGCGAACGTGCTCGGCTACGTGCCGTGGGAACGCGCGGATGGCTACCGCCGGCAGTTCGCGCTGCTGCTCGGGCAGAAGAACCAGCTCTGGTGGGATTTGCCCGCGCGCGAGTCGCTGGAGCTGAACGCGAAGATCTACGGCATCGAGCGCAACGTGTTCGAGCGCACCGTCAACGAGTTGACCGAGCTGCTGGATGTCAAAGACAAGCTCAACGTCATGGTGCGCGAGCTGTCGCTGGGCGAACGGATGAAGATGGAGCTGACCGCCGTGCTCCTGCACCAGCCCAAGGTGCTGTTCCTCGACGAGCCGACCATCGGCCTCGATGTGGTGTCGCAGAAGAAGGTCCGCGAGTTCCTACGCCACCATAACGCCACGCGCAAGACGACCATCCTCCTCACGAGCCATTACATGACGGACATCCAGGAGCTGTGCCAGCGCGTCATCATCATTGACCACGGCACGATTTTCTTTGATGGCAGGCTCACCGAGGTGATTGACCGCTTCGCCGACTTCAAGCTCGTGACCATCGAGTGCGAACCGGGTCCGGAGCGCTCGGCGGAATCGCTGGCGAAATATGGCGAGGTGGTGGAGCGCACGCCGGGCACGGTGAAGCTCAAGGTGAAGCGCGACCGCGTGGTGCCGGTCTGCAAGGCGCTCTTCGACACGCTGCCGGTGCGGGACATCGACATTCAGGAAGTGCCCATCGAGGACATCATCCGCGAGTTGTTCGCGCGGAAATCGGGCTGACGGGGAAGCCGGTGGATGCTCAGATTTTTTCCGATTGCGCGGGCGGGTCGCGCCGCTAGATTGCCCCGCGTGAACGGCCTCCGGGAATTCTTCCAGTTGCGCGCCAGCGGCGAGGGTTCCGGGGTTGTTCAAGGAGGGGATTACGTCGCGGTCTTCATGCTCGGACTGCTCTTCCTCATTCTCGCGGTCGGAGCGTTGTTTGTCTGGATGGCGACCCGGCACGCGCGCGAGCGCAAGGCTTGGGCGGAGGCCGAATTTCGTCACCGCTCGCGCGGCCGATGGTCCGAGGGCGGCGCGTTCCGTCCGGAGATTTTCGACTCGCCCTGCCGCTGGATTGCCGTCCGCACCACCGAACCGCGCGCGGTCCAGAAGGCGCTCAAGCTCGCCAACCCCACGCTCTGCACCTGGGCGGAGGGCATGGCCGAGGCGCGCGACCGCCGGCTCTTCATCACGCCGCCCATCGGCGAATGGGTGCTCGTCGTCGGCCCCGGTCTGCCTGACCCCGGCGACGACGTGGACGAGTGCTATCACCTGCTCACCGACCTCAGCCGCAAGCTCGGCCTGGTGCAATTCTTCAGCCTGAATCGCGCGGTGGGCCACCACGCCTGGGCGCGGCTCGATTCCGGCGAAGTGCTCCGCGCCTACGCATGGGTCGGCCACGTCGCGTGGAACCAGGGCTTGGCCAGCCCGGCGGAACTTGGCCTTGGTCTCAAGTGCTACGAGTATTTCGCGCCGGTCGAAAAAAACTGGGACGAATCGCACGACCCAATCTTGCAGAACATGGAGCGCCTCCCCATGCTGGCCGCGCGCTGGAGCGTGGACCCGACCGCGCTCGACGAACGACACTTTGCAACCGGACGCGGGATTGTCGGAGAAATGACCTGAGCGCCACCCCGAGTGGCGGCCAACCCAAACCAGCCTATGTCACTCGAATCCGCCCTCGACGAGTATCCCAAGGGACTCATGCTGCGCGACGGCCTCGTCTGCCAGTCGCGTCCACTGGAGCCGGGCGACCACGTCGCGTTCCACCAGTTCTTCACCTCGCTGCCCTCGCCCGAGTTGCTTTACATCAAGCACCGCGTGACCGAGCCGGAAGTGGTGCGCGCGTGGTGCGAGGATCTCGACCTCGGGCGCAACCTGCCGCTGCTCGCCTGGAACGACAGCGCCATCGTCGGCGTCTGCACGCTGCACCAGAACCTCGGCGGCTGGAAGCGCCACATCGGGCGCGTGAGCGTCCATGTGCATCCCAAGTTTCGCGGGCGCGGCCTGGCGCAGGCGCTCGTCGGGGAGACGGTGGAAATCGCCCGCGCGTGCAGCCTGGAAAAGCTGGAGGCGGAATTTATTGGCACGCAGGAAGGTGCGATGAAGGTGTTCGGCCTGCTCGGCTTCAGCGAGCTTGTCCGCCTGCCCGACTACGTGAAGGACATGCAGGCCATCACGCACGACTACGTGCTCATGGGCCTCAACCTGCTCACGGATGACGAATACGCCAGCGCGGGCTAGGAGGAAGAAGCTCCAAAGTCCAAACTCCAAACAAAGCACCAATTACCAAGCTCCAATCGCGGGGCTGGAGGTGGTTACACTGCACTTGGTTCGTAAAATCATATTGGAAATTGAAGTTTGGAGCTTCTTTGGAACTTGGGATTTGGAGCTTGGAACTTTCCGCACTCACCGGTCCCCGCGCGGGTCAAACGCATCGCGCAACCCATCCCCAAAAAAGTTCAGCGCCAGCAGCGTGCTCACCAGCACCGTGCCGGGGAAGACCAGCAGCCACCAGTAGATGCGGATGGGGTTGATTTGCGCCGCGCCGTCCGCGATGAGCGAGCCGAGGCTCGCCTGCGGCGGCTGGATGCCGAGGCCGAGGTAGCTCAGGAACGACTCGTAAAGGATGATGGCCGGCACCAGCAGCATCAGATACACGATGATGATGCCGGTGATGTTCGGCAGGATGTGGCGGAAGAGAATCTGCGCGTGCGTCGCGCCCAGCGCGCGGCTGGCGTCCACAAACTGCCGCGTGCGCAGCGTCAGCACCTGCCCGCGCACGATGCGGGCCATCGTGAGCCACGACACCGCACCGAGACCGACGAAGAGGCCGAGGAACTTCACCTTCTCGCCGATGCTTCCCGGCATGGGCTTCAGCGTGATGCCAAGCTCGCCGAGAAAGTGCGCCAGTCGTGGCAGCTTTTTCGCCACATCCGCCGACTGAAACACATCCACGAAGCTGTGCAGCGTGGTGATGAGCACGATGACGAAGATGATGCTCGGCAGCGAATACAGCACGTCCACCACGCGCATCAGCCAACTGTCCCAACGCCCGCCCAAGTATCCCGCCGCCGCACCCCACAGCACGCCGATGACGAGGCTCACGCACGCGCCCACCGCCCCGACCAGCAGCGACACCCGCGCTCCGTAAATCACGCGACTGAAAATGTCCCGCCCGTGGATGTCCGTGCCGAACCAGTGCTTTGCGCTCGGCGGTGCGAAGAGTTCGGCGGAATGCTCGTTCGGCGTGTGCAAGCCGGTGGAGAGAAAGCCCGGCATCGTCTTTGCCACCGTGGGTGACGACAGCACCGGCCAGAGCAGAATCACGCCGAGCAGCGCCACGAGCAGCACGCCGCACGCGGAAGCAAACTTGTTCTTCCGAAAGCGCTGCCAAGCTCGTTGGTTGGGGCTGAGGTGAACCTGGCCTGGCGCATTTTCCAATTCCGCCGTTGGAGCTTGGAGCTTGGAGCTTGGAGCTTCATGGCTACTCATACTTCACCCTCCGGTCGAGATAGCTGTAGCCCACGTCCACGAGCAGGTTCAGCACGAGCAGCAGCGTCGCGTAGAGCAGCACGAGGCCGATGACCATCGGGTAGTCGCGGTTCAAGGAGCTGTTCACCATGAACACGCCGACGCCGGGAATCTGAAACAGGTTCTCCACGATGAACGACCCTGTGAGCAAATCCGCCAGCAGCGGTCCCGAGTAGGACACCACCGGCAGAATGGCGATGCGCAGCGCGTGCTTGAGCAGGACGGTGGTGTCGTCGAGGCCCTTCGCGCGCGCGGTGGTGATGTAATGCTCGTGCAGCGTCGTGAGCATCCCCTCGCGCATGAGCCGCGCGACACGACCGGAGAAGTAGAGTCCGAGCGTGAGCGTCGGCAGGATGACGTGCGCGGGCGAGGTCCACAGCGCCACCGGCAGCAGCCGCCAGTGAATCGCCAGCCCCATCACGAGCAACGGCCCGACCACCAGCGCCGGCACACACACCGCGAGAATCGCGAGGAAGCTGCCGGTGTAGTCGCCCCACTCGCCGCGCCTCGCCGCCGACCAGAAGCCCAGCGGAATTCCCACGCCTAGCGACAGCGCGAACGCCATCCCGCCCAGCGCCACCGACACCGGCAGCCCCTGCGCGATGATGTCCGTGACCGTGTGGTTGCGATACTTGAAGGACGGCCCGAAGTCGCCTTGCAGCACGCCGCCGATGTAGCGGACGTATTGCTGCCACCACGGCTCGTCGAGGTGATACTTGGCTTCGATGGCGCGCTTGATTTCCGCCGTGGCCGGCGCGCGCTCCTTGTCGAACGGCCCGCCGGGCGCGAGCTTCAACAGCGCAAACGCCAGCAGGCTGATGAGCAGCAGCAGCGGGAGCAGGAAGGCGAGGCGTTTGGCGAAATACATTTGGATGCGGTCGGGCTGTTCCTACCGCCCGTCGGCTCGCCTGACAACGGGCAAATGCAGGTTCGCCACATGCATCCCGGCCGGGAAGCTGGCAGGAGCAGTGAACCCCACACGCCAACCAAAGCACGCGTGTGCCAATGTTTTTGAAACGCCGGAGCAGGTGAGGCTTCCCAAGCCGCCACGAATGGTTGCCCCAGGCTTGGCTGTTTGCTTCGCAAATCGTGGACTCGGCTACGAACATGAAGAAAGCTCGCCTACATCTCACTGAACATCCCAACACCATGCCCGCCGGTGTGATGGCGAAGCTGGAGTTCCTCGGCGCACAGACCAAGCTCTACGACGAGGCGTGGACACAGGTTAAAGCGCGGTGAGCCGGGCTGAAGCGGTCGTTCCGGCGGGCGGATTGGAGGCTCGCTCCGTGCTTGCCTCTTTGACAGTCTTTGGCTTTCATCGGCGCGTGACCCCCTGCGCTGAACTGCCCGTCTCGCCTACTGGCGCGGTGTTTCCCGCCACGCAATGGAGCGTCGTGGTCAACGCGCAGGCACCGGACGAGTTGCGCGCCCGGACGGCGCTGGAAGACCTGTGCCGCGCCTACTGGCCGCCCATCTATGCGGAGATCCGACGACGTGGCTTCCCGCCAGCCGAGGCTCAGGATCTCACCCAAGACTTGTTCGCCCGGTTGCTCCGGCAGGAATCCTTCGGCGCGGCGGACCGCAGCCGGGGCCGATTTCGCTCGTTCCTGCTGGGGGCGCTGGATCATCTGCTCGCGGACCATTGGCGGAAGAATTTCGCGGAGAAGCGCGGGTCCGGCGCGACGGTGCTTTCCCTCAACGACGGCGAAGGCGAGGATTGGCTCACTCGCCAGCCCGCCGCCGTCGCCACCCCCGCCGAAGTTTTCGACCATCGCTGGGCGCTGATCCTGATGGATCGCGCCTTCCAATCCCTCCGCGCCGAGTATGCCGCCAGCGGGCGGGCGCAGGTCTTCGACGCGGTGAAGCCCTTCCTCGCCGCCGAGACGAACGGCGAGAACCACGCCGCCGCCTGCGCGCAGCTTGGGCTGACGCCCGAGGCGTTCGCCGTCGCCGTGCATCGCCTGCGCAAGCGCTTCCGCGCTGCCGTCCGCGCACAGGTCGAGCAGACCGTGGCCAACCCCGACGAAGCCCGGACGGAGATGCGCCACCTGTTCGGTGGATGATTGTCGTCCCGGGGTGAAATCCCCGTGACCGGATTGCGAATGAGTGTTCAGGCACCATGCCCGTGAACTGCCCCCAATGCGGCGCGCCCGTCAGCGCCGACGCCCTCGGCGGCCTCTGCTCCGCCTGCGTGCGGCGCGTCGCCCTCGCGGAACCGGACGGGCCGGACAGCGAGGCCGGGGCCGGCCCGCCCGGCGAGTGGACCCCGCCCACGCCCGAGCAACTGGCCGCGCTGCTCCCGCCGGGCCAATACACCATCGAGCGCCTCCTCGGCCGGGGCGGCATGGGCGCGGTTTATCGCGCCCACCAGCTCCGCCTCGACCGCCCCGTGGCCATCAAGGTCATGCGCCACGACCACCGGGCCGGGCTGGAATCCATCGAGCGCTTCCGCCGCGAAGCCCTCACGCTCGCGCGGCTCAACCATCCGAACATCGTCAACGTCATTGATTGCGGCGAGGCCGGCGCGGAGCTGTTATACCTCGTGATGGAGTTTGTGGACGGAGCGGATTTGCTCCAGGTCATCCGCAGCGGTGGCATGACCCAGGAGCGCGCGCTCCAGATCGTCCCCCAGATTTGCGACGCCCTTCAGTTCGCGCACGAGCACGGCATCGTCCACCGCGACATCAAGCCCTCCAACGTCCTCGTCACCCGCGAGGGCCGCGTGAAGATCGCCGACTTCGGCCTCGCCAAGCCCTTCGACCACGACACCGGCCCGCAGACGCGCACGGGCGTCGGGCTGGGCACGCCGGACTATGCCGCGCCCGAGCAGTTCCAGCCGGGGGCCGCCGTGGACCATCGCGCGGACATCTACGCGCTGGGCGTGATGATGTATCAGATGCTCACCGGCCACCTGCCGCGTGGCGCGTGGGCACCGCCGTCCAAGAGCGCCGCCGTGGACGCGCGCTGGGATGCCATCGTCACCCAGGCGCTCCAGGCGAAGCCGGATGACCGGCATCGCAGCGCCACGGAGGTCAAGACGGCGGTCACCGCGATTGCGCACGGTCCCCCGCCAACCGCCCGCCCCCGCTGGCTGGTTCCCGTGTATGCCGCGCTCGGTCTGGCGCTGGGCGGAGCGTGGTATGCCTCGCGTCCGCCATCCGCACCCGCTCCCTCGGCTCCGGCGGCAGTCGCCGCTCCATCCGCCATCAAGCCGCTGGGCTACGGCCAGCCGCTCCTCTTCGGCGGCCACCGCTACGAACTCGTGGACGGACAGCTCACTTGGGAACAGGCGCGCATCGAGGCGGAGCGGCGCGGCGGTCACCTGGCCACCATCACGAGCCGCGAGGAGAACGCTGCGGTGATCCGGGCGTTTGGCGCGGTGTTGGACGACGCCGACACTTTCTTCTGGATCGGTGCCTCCCGCGCTTCGAGTGACGCGCAGTGGCTGTGGGTCACCGGCGAGCCGTTTGAATTCACCGATTGGGAGATTAAACAGCCGGACGCCAACACCTTCCCTGCCTACCTCCAATTCTGGCACCCCCCCAAGGAGTCGGCCCTCCGGTGGGACGATACCCCATACTTCCAAGCCCACTCGCTCCATTGGCGCGGCTTTCTCATCGAGTGGGACTCCGAGCGCATCCCCGCGCCCAAGACCGGCAGCCCTGTCGTGGCTACGCGCACCGCGCCGTTTGCCAACTCGCTCGGCATGAAGTTCGCCCCCGTCACGCGCACCTTCGCCGGACATCCCGTCCACTTCAGCGTGTGGGAGACCCGCAACCGCGATTACGCCGCCTACGCCGCCGTGCGAACCAACGTGAACCTGGAGTGGAAGACCACCGCCGGCCTGCCCACCGGCCCCGACCACCCCGTCGTCATGATGAACTGGACCGACGCCGTCGCCTTCTGCCACTGGCTCACCGAACATGAGCGCACGCAGGGAACCATCGGCCCCTTCGACACCTACCGCCTGCCCACCGACCTCGAATGGAGCGCCGCCGTGGGCCTGACCAATGAAGCTGGTGACACGCCCAGCGAACGCAACCTCAAGGCCCCCGGTTTCCCGTGGGGGGATGCGTGGCCGCCGCCTGCGGGCACGGGCAACTTCGCCGATGATTCCAGCCATGAGCTGCCCGCCAACCAACCCGTGCTCAACCTGCCCTACGTCCGCCAGCAGCTCACTTCCCGCCGCATCCCCGGCTACCGCGACGGCTTCGCCACCACCGCCCCCGTCGGCAGTTTCCTGCCCAACGCCCTCGGCCTGCACGACCTCTCCGGCAATGTCTGGGAATGGTGCTCCGACCGCTTCCAGCGAAATCCAGGCGACCCCACCCGCGTCCAGCGTGGCGGCTCCTGGACCGACGGCATGAATGACAAGGGTGCGCTCCAGTCCTCCCACCGCAACGACGGCATGCCGGGGCGCCGCTACGCCTTCCGTGGCTTCCGCGTCGTCCTCGAAGTCGTGCCGTAGCTCCGTGCGCGTAGCTCGACATTCCAATGTCGAGTCCGTGGCGGGTAGGATTTCCCAACTCGACATTGGAATGTCGAGCTACCCACCAGTTGCGCCTACCCCCGCCGTTGAACGTTCAAAGTTGAACGTTGGACGTTGAGCGTTCCCCCCTCCGCCGATTCCCCCATCTGCCATCTCCTATCTGCCATCTCCCATCTCCCATCTCCTCATCTTTCTTCTCCCTTCCCTGTAATCCTCCCGCGCCCGTTGCGAAGAAGAAGGGAAAGCAACTCTTGCCATGACCAAAACCATGAACAACCGGCTCCCCCTCCTCCTCCTCGCCCTGCTGGCCTCGGCCGCCGGGGCCTTCGCCGCCGAGCAAAGCACCGCCTTCTCCTATCAGGGTCGCCTGCTGGACGGCGGTGCGCCGGCCACCGGCCTCTACGACTTCCAGTTCACCCTGTTCGACGCCGCTTCGGCGGGCAACGCCGTCGGCTCCCCCCTCGTGAAGGACGATGTGCCGGTCACCAACGGGCTGTTCACCGCCGAGCTGGACTTCGGTCCCGGCATCTTCGCGGGCCAGGCGCGCTGGCTGGCGATGGGCGCGCGGGCCGGCACGAACACCGGCGGCTTCCTCACCCTCCCGATGCGCCAGGCGCTCAACAGCGTGCCCCAGTCGCAATACGCTCTCGTCGCCGGCAGCGTGGCCAGCGGGGCCGTCACTGCCGGAATGATTGCCAACAACGCCGTCACCACCGCCAAGCTCCAGGACGGGGCCGTCATCGCCGCCAAGCTCGCGGACGGCGCGGTGACGGAGCCGAAGCTCGACGCCACGCTCTCCTCCAGCCTCGCGCGGCTGGGCGGCGCGCAGACCTTCTCCGGGGCGAACAACTTCTCTGCCGCCGGGAACACCTTCACCGGCAGCGGGGCGGGCCTCACCGCGCTCAACGCCGCCAGCCTGGCCAGCGGCACCGTGCCGGACGCGCGCTTCTCCGCGAACGTGCCGCTGCTCGACCGCGCCGCGCAGACCTTCACGGGCAACGCCTACTTCACGCCGACCTCCGGCGGGGTGGGCATCGGCACCACCAGTCCCGGGGACGTGCTGGGCATCCGGGGGGCGAATGCCACCATGAGAATCTTCGACTCGGCGGGGAGTGCGAACGCGGCGGACGGCTTCATCGGGCAGAGCAGCGGGCTGCTGCAACTGGGCCTGTTTGGCACCGAGGACGTGGGCACGCCACCGTTTAACATCCCGACTCCTTACAAGCGCAGCTTCCTCGCGATGGACACCAATGGCGCGGTGGGGACGCTGGAGCGGAGCTTCGGTCTGGCCAGCTCCGTGGCGGACTACCGCATCACGCTGGACGACGGCGCGGGGCTGATGAAGTTCGGCAACCGCAACGGCCAGATGCTCAACTTCTGGGGCACCGATTACGGCGTGGGCGTGCAGAACAACACGCTCTACCAGCGCAGCGTCGGGAACTTCGCGTGGTATCGCGGGGGCCAGCACAGCAACACGGAACTCGACTCCGGCGGCACCGCCGCCTTGATGACGCTGACCCAGAACGGCGACTTGTCCGTGCCGGGCAATGTGCTGATGAAGAACATCGTGGGGTTGAATTTCAAGCAGGGGGGCAACAGATCGTCCTACGACCCCACCGACATCTTCACGTTCCCCGAAGACCAAGAGCAGACCCTGGATGAGATCACGGTCCGTGCTCCGGCAGCGGGATTTATTTTCGTTTCCGCTCAAGCGCGGCTGGAGTTTAACTATTTTGAAGTCACCGGCGTTATCGCGAATCTCGATTTCAAACTATACGACGTGACGGGTGCAACACCGTCCTTGCTGCAGTTTCGAAGGGTAATCCAGAGAGATGGACCGGACATCGTCACTCACACCTTCACAGCCGCTTGGATAATCCAAGTGGGCAACGCAAGTGATGTGAGGATTCGCACCACGGCGCAAGGTGGCGATGGGACATCAAGGAACTTTGAGATTCGGCTCTACGAGCACAACCTCACCGCAATCTACATTCCTGTCCGGCACGGTCCCGTGCCGCCTTGACCTGTGGCCGCCATAGCCCTTCCCAGCCGCGTCCCAACTGAATCGCAGCATGAAGCCCTTCACCCCTGTTTCCGACCCGCCGTCCGTTCCCCCCATCGCGCCGCACTCGGTAGGGCGGGGTGTCCCCACCCCGCCGCTGGCCACCCGGCCACTGCAAGACCTCGGCGGCGCGCTGAGGACAGCGCGCCCTACCTGCCCTGGGTCCACCGCCTGCCCCAATCCCAACGAGATTCATCAGTGGATGCAGTCCAAGACGATGGCGCACCCAACTCCGGCCCTCCCGAAGTCCGCCAGGGCTTGGACTGCGCCAGCCCTCTGGCGCTTTGTCCGGGCGCGTTGCCACCAGGACCGTCGTGAAAGCGGCGGAGGGCTGCCGCACTCCAAGACGCTGGCGCGCCCAGCGTGGCGTTCCTCACTGGCGAGCCTTCTCCTGTGCGGGCTGCTCCTCCCCGCCTGCCTGCTGGCGGACGATTCATTCACCCTCGTTTCCTCCCATGTCTCCGCCGGCGGCACGACCTTCCAATCCGCCGGCGGCTATGAGGTCAGCGGCACCGTCGGCCTGCCCGCTGCCGGCGTTCAAAACCGCCCCTCCATGACCGCGCAGGGCGGCTTCTGGACGTTCCTCCTCCCCGCCTCCGTCCCCACCACGGACGGCCCCATCGCGGACCTCGCCGTGCTGCTGCTCAAGAGCGCGGACCCGGTGCTGGTCAACACGGACTTCATCTGCACGCTCGTGGTCACGAACCGCGGCCCCGCCACCGCCACCAACGTCTGGCTCACCTACACCATGCCCGCCGGGGCCACGCTGGTCTCCGCCGCGTCCCTCCGCCGCCTCTCGGTGACGCCCACGCAGGTGTTGTGTGACGTGGGCATCGTCCACGTCGGCGCGTGCGTGGAGCTGGAGCTGGTGCTGCGCTCCGCCGCGCCGGGCCTCTTCCTGAACACCGCCGCGGTGGCCCTGCCGCAACTGGACCCGCTGCCGCTGGACAACGCGGTGGCGGCGGTGAACACCTTCGCCAGCGGCCCGCCGCGTTTCTTCAACTGGAACAACGGCGCGAACGGCGACTTCCTCAACCCGCTGAACTGGACGCCGAACGACGGCCCGCCGTCCTTCGGCGACACCGCCAGCATCAGCAGCGGGTCGGCCACGCTCAACGGCACGGCCAGCATCGGCACGCTGAACCTCTCCGGCGGGGAGTTGGCGGGCAACGGCAGCTTCACCGTGGGCCTCGGCCTCAACTGGAGCGGCGGCACGATGAGCGGTGCCGGCGCGACTGCCATTCCCCCGGGTGTGCCGCTCACCCTCAGCGGCGCGGCGCAGAAGACGCTCAGTCAGCGCACGCTCAATAACGGCGGCACGCTGACGTGGACCGGGACCGGGCTGCTCGCCGCTTTTGGCACACTGAACAATCTGGCCGGCGCGCTCTTTGACATCCAGACCGATGCCGCCCTGGACCCGGTGTCCGGCCTCGCGGCATCGCTCAACAACGCGGGCACGCTGCGCAAGTCAGCCGGCCTCGGTCCGCAACTGCTGATGGCCAACGTGACGAACACCGGCACGATGGAGTTCCTGTCCGGGCCGGTGACGTTGAGGGCCGGTGCGCTGCACAACCACGGGCTGATTCGGGCGGCGGGCGGCAATGTGACCTTCCGCCCCGGCGGCACGAACAGCGGCACGTTCGAGGCGGTCAGCCCGAGCTACACCTATTTCGAGCAGGGCCGGCATGAACTGCTCAACGGTGCCCGGCTCATCGGCAGCGGCTTTCACTACGTCGGGTCGCTGGCGGTGGCGAACGTGACCGGCGAAGTGGGAGCCGAGCGGCTGGCCTTGCAAACGGGCGGCACGCTGGGCGGCCCCGGCACGCTGATTGTGACGAACACGTTCAACTGGACCGGCGGGACCATGATGGACGCCGGGGTGACCACCATTCTGCCGGGCGGTGCGCTGAATCTCAGCGGCACGGCGCAGAAGACGCTCAACAACCGCACGCTCAACAACGGCGGCACGATGACGTGGACGGGCACAGGAGTGATCCAAGCTTACGCCAACCTGAACAATCTGGCCGGCGCGCTCTTCGACATTCAGACCGATGCCGCCTTGGACCCGGTGTCCGGCCTCGCGGCATCGCTCAACAACGCGGGGACGCTGCGCAAGTCAGCCGGCCCCGGGCCGCAACTGCTGATGGCCAACGTGACCAACACCGGCACGATGGAGTTCCTGTCCGGGCCGGTGACATTGAGGGCCGGTGCGCTGCACAACCACGGGCTGATTCGCGCGGCGGGCGGCAATGTGACCTTCCGTCCTGGCGGGACGAACAGCGGCACGTTCGAGGCGGTCAGCCCGAGCTACACCTATTTCGAGCAGGGCACGCACGAGCTGCTCAACGGTGCCCGGCTGACCGGCAGCGGCTTCCACTACGTCGGGTCGCTGGCGGTGGCGAACGTGACGGGCGAGGTGGGAGCCGAGCGGCTGGCCTTGCAGACCGGCGGCACGCTGGGCGGCCCCGGCACGCTCACGGTGACGAACACGTTCAACTGGACCGGCGGGACGATGAATGGCGATGGGGTGACCACCATTCTGCTGGGCAGCGCGCTCAACCTCAGCGGCACGGCGCAGAAGACGCTCAACACGCGCACGCTCAACAACGGCGGCACGCTGACCTGGACGGGCACGGGCGAGGTGCAAGCCTACAGCACCCTGAACAACCTGGCCGGGGCGCTCTTCGACATCCAGACCGACGCCCCTTGGAACCGCTCGTCTGGTCTCGCGCTGACGTTCAACAACGCAGGCACGGTGCGCAAGTCCGTCACGACCGGGACGACCAGTTTCCAGGTGAACATCGCCAACACCGGCACGCTCGACGTGAGCAGCGGCATCCTCTCGCTCAACGGAACCTACGCCCCGTCCGCCTCGGCCCGGACGCGCTTCACCATCGGGGGAGCGGCGGCCGGAACCGGCTACGGGCGGCTGGTGGCTTCGGGGGCGCTCACGCTCGCCGGCCAGCTTGACCTAGTGCTGGCGAACGGATTTGCGCCGGCGGATGGGGCGGCGTTCGCCGTCCTGAGCGGCGCGTCCCGCAGCGGGACATTCACGACGACGACCGGCCGGGGAGCCGGCGGCGGGCTGTTCTTCAAACCCACCTACCTCGCGACCGGCATGAACCTCGTCGTGGCGGATGGCACGCCGCAGTTCAGTTTCGGCGCGCCGGGATTCGTGAGCGGGCAGTTCCAGATGCGCTTCGGCGGGGCCGTGGGGGAAAACTACCGGGTGGACGCGTCCACAGACCTCAAGAACTGGACGACGCTCGCCACCACCGCCATGCCCGGCGCGGGCTTCCTCGACTTCGCGGACGCGGAGTCGCCCACGCTGCCGAGGCGCTTCTACCGGGTGAACCTCGCGCCGTGAGGCGGGCAGGTTTCCACCGGCGACCGGCTTTCCGCAGCCCTGAGTGGGGTTGCGCCGGGCTTCAGCAGCAAATGAACCGTGTGCCGGCTGAAGCCCGGTTGTGTTTGGCGGCGCCTCCGCATCTGGCGCGCTGACCGTGTATGCCCGAATACCTTTTCACCGCCCGCTCAGCCAAAGGCCGCTCGATGACGGACCTCGTCGGGGCGCGCACCATCGGGGACGCGCGGCGGGCGCTGGAGGCGCAGGGCTTCACGGACATCCTCTTCCACACGGACAATGAGCAGTTGCGGGTGAACCGGCAGATGCAGGAGCAGATGGACCCCCACGCTTTGGTGGGCGCGGTGGAGGCGAGGTATGAGCGGTTTTCCGGCTCCACCGCGCGGCGACCAGGCTCGAGTTGGTCCACGGAAGTGTGCGTGTGGATCGCGCCCTGGCTGGTCCTCCTCCTCATCCCGAGCATCCTTTCCATTTGGATCTTTGCGATTAAAAGAAACCCGCTGGACCCGGGGCTTTGGCTGGGGATCCTGGTGCAAGGAGGAGTGGGCTTCATTGTGTGTTGCGTTGTCCTGGCCTTGTCAGGCCACCGCGCCCAAATCCGCGCGGCGACCTGGAACCGGGTGGAGCGGACCCGCTTCTGGACGGCCTTCCTGAAGTGCCTGCCGCCCATCGGCCGCCCACCGCTCTCCGACCTTGACCTCCGGCTGGCAACGGTGCTGGCCCGCAACGGGCGGGTCGAGGAGGGGCGGCGGTTGGTGGCCCCGTATCTGGCGCAGGCCGCGACGGACGCCATGTTGCTCGGGCGGGTGGCGCATTTTCATCACGCGGCGGGGGAATCGGAGCGGGCCTTGGAGTTCCTTGGCCGGGCGGTGGAGGTGTCGAACGGGAGCACGCAGGCATTGGTGGATCAGGCTTATTTCCTGGCCCGTCACCTGGAGCGCCCAGCGGAGGCGGAGGCGGTGCTGGGTCGCCTGCGGGAGCGGGAGCTGATCGAGCTGGCGCGGGTGTTTGTGTGGTTCACGCGGGGCTTGATTCTATTGCAGCAGGGACAACCGGCGGGGGCGCTGGCGGCCTTCGCGGAAGCGGACAAGCATCTCGCACCGCACACCAACGTGGCGCTCTTGAAGGGCATGCAGCTTGAGCTTTACGCCTTCCGGGCGCTGGCCTGCGCGGCGGTCGGGCAAACCGAGGAGGGCCGGCGGTGGTTCCGCCGGGCGCGTCCCCTGCTCGAAGCGCGGCGGGAGACCGCACTGCTGGCCCGGCTCCACGCCGCGCTGGGCCAGTCGCATGAGGCGCAGCCACTTTCGGTCAGCAGTCAGTCAACCAAAACACAAACATAGAAAGGAGGCGTTATGCCTTATCAAAACATCAGTGCAGAGATCACCCCTACCCAGTATGACACTCTCGTGACCAAGCTCAACGAGGTCAAGGCGCTGCTCACGTTCCTCATCAACCTCACGCCGGAGGAGCGGCAGGCGCTGCCCAAGATGGGCGAGAGCAAGCAGCCGTTCGTGACCAAGGCGCTCCAGTATGCGCAGAGCTTCCCGCAGATCGCCCCGCCCTTCATCAACCTCACGGAACTCGGCAAGGACCGGGGCCTGGCGCTCACGCTGATCCAGTTCACCCAGCTCGTGAAGCCGTGGCTGCAGGCCATCGAGGACACGGAACTGGCCGTGGGCAGCGAGGCATACATCGCGGCGCTGGCCATCTACAACTCCGTCGCGCAGGCGGCCAAGGCGAACGTCCCCGGAGCCGCCGCCATCTACGCGGACTTGAAGACACACTTCGAGCAGGACAACACCCCCACGCCGCCGCCCGCCCCGCCGAATCCCTAGCCGCGAAAGGGCGCAAATGCCGCAAAGGGGAAACCCAAAGATTCAGGAAAGACAAAGATGGCCGAAGCGAAACGCCCTCGTTTTTTTCCATCTTTGTCCGCCCTGAATCTTTGGGTGAAATCGGGGCTTCTGATGGGCGGTTTCGAGAGTCGGTGGTCAAAAAGAGACAAATTGTGCAAGTGACTGCGAAAAGGCAGGTTAAATGTGGTCCCCCCCACCTACATAGGTGGGGGGGACCACCTATCCAAGTCCCCCCTCCCCACCTATGGAAGTGGGGGTCCCCTACCTGTCCAAGCACCCCCTCCCCACTTGGGCAGGCACCCCTCCCCACCTCACCAACTCCGAGTTCCGAGTTCCGAACTCCGCGTTCCGAGTTCAGCAGGTGCCCCTCCCCACCTCCGGACCTCCGACCGAGCAGTTCGGAACTGGGAAGGCGCGGTTCGGAAGTGCGATTTCGGAGTCGTGTTGCGAATGGTGACGCTGCTCCGCCGGCCGGTTTCCGCATTCAGCACCGGCCCTTTGGCGCGGGGGCAAAGCCATTCGTTCTCCCCAGCACAGCAGCAACAAGCCCGCGACCGGGCGTGCCAGCTCATCCGGCGCACGCTGTAATTCGACTAAAGCCGGACGCCGAACTTTGATTACTACTTTCGGCGGATGGTGTGGATGGGGTGCTCATCGAGCAGGTTCGCGTGGATGCCCTCAACTCGCTTCGGGTCGTAGAAGTTCACGCCGGCGTAGAACCACAGCGGGACGATGGGCAGGTCGTCGCGGATGAGGAGCGTCTCGGCCTGGCGCAGGAGGGCGGCACGCTGCTTCGGGTCGGTGTTGAGGTTGGCGGTGCGGATGAGGTTGTCGTAGGCCGGGTTTGACCAGCCGGTGCGGTTGTTTCCGTTGCCGGTCATGAACATGTCGAGGAACGTGTTCGGGTCGTTGTAGTCGCCAATCCAACTGCTGCGCGAGAGGTCGTAGTCCAGCGCGCTCTGGGCGCTGTAATAAACCTTCGGCTCCATCGCGCGCAGCTCCATCTTCACGCCGAGTTCCTTGCGCCAAATCTCCTGCAACTCCACCCCCACCTGCTCGTCGAGCTTGTCGGTCTTGAAGAGATAGTGAAATGGCGGGAAGCCCTGACCGCCGGGGAAGCCGGCTTCGGCGAGGAGCTTGCGCGCCTGCTCGGGGTCGTAGCCCCAGCCGTTGGGCGGCTCATAGACGCCCATGCCCTTCGGTGTGAAATGCGAGGTCGGCGTCTCGCCGCTGCGGGTGATCTTGTTGACGAGCTTCTGCCGATCCACGGCGAGCGCGAAGGCCCGGCGCACGCGCACGTCGGTGAACGGCTTGCGCTTCACATTGAAGCGGAAGAAGTAGGTGCCGAGGTAGTCAAACTTGTGGCAGTCGGGGCGCTTGCCCAGCACGTCCATCAATTCGTTCGGCACGAGATTTTTGTCCCAAATCACATCGGCTGCGCCGGTCTCGTAGAGGTTCAGCGCAGTGGTCGAGGACTTGATGGGGAGAAAGTCCACGAGCTCGCTGCGGATGTTCGCGGCGTCCCAGTGGCGCGCGTTGCGGCGCAGGCGGACGCGGTCGTTGAGCCGCCAGAACTCCAGGGTGTAAGCGCCGTTGCTCGGCACGGGCTGGGTGAGAAGCCAGCGGTCGCCGTGCTGCTCAATCCAGAAACGCGGCACGACCGCGAGCGTCGGAAACGCGCACAGGTCGAGGAAGAACGCGGTCGGGCCGATGAGTTCCACGCGCAGCGTGTGCGGGTCGAGCGCGCGGACGGCAACGTCCTCAGGCTTGAAAGGCTTGCCGGTCGCGGCGTTGGTCTTGCCGGTGGAGTAGTCCTCCGCGCCCTTGATGAAGAAAAGCTGGCCGGCATATTCCGCGCCGGTCAAGGGGTCGAGCGCGCGCCGCCACGACCAGACGACATCCTCCGCCGTGATGGGCTGGCCGGTGGACCAGAAAGCGTTCGTGCGAAGGTGAAAGGTGTAGATGCTGCCGTCCGGCGACATGTCCCAGCGATGTGCGATGGCCGGCTCGGCGGTGGCGTGCTTGCCTTCGAGGCGCGTCAACCCCTCGAAGAGCGCCTTCACCACGCGCATCTCCGTTTGCGTGGAGATGATGGCGGGGTCAAGGGAGTCCGGCTCCGCGCCGTTGACGAGGACGAGGTCGGCGGGCGGCTCGGTGCGGGTGCAGCCGGCGAGAACAACAGCGAGAACAACGCCGACGAATCGTGCTGCGTGTTGCGTGTTGCGTGTCAGCCCAAGCGCGCGCGTCGTGAAGTCACGCAACACGCAACAAGCAACACGCAACACGGCCCCGAAAAGGCGAAACGCCCCCGGAAGCTTCCCAAGGGCGTGTTTCGCAAACGGCATGGTGCCGAAGTTATTTTTTCACCGGCGGCGTTGTCGAGGGCGGAGTCGTCGCGGCCTTGGGCGCGACCGCGTTCGTTGCAGTCAACAACGCGGGCGCGGTGGCGGGAGCCGCTTTGGCGGCGGGCGGGTTGGTGCCAGCCGGCGCGTTCGGGAGAATCGTAGGCGGCGGCACGACCACCGCCGGAGCGGCGAGCGACGGCGGGGCGGCGGGTTTCGGCGGGAGCACGGAGCCGGCTCCGGCCTTCTTCAACTCCTCACGCACATTGCTGCTGCCCCGGCGGGCCGCGCCGCCCATGAGGTAGAGCACGAGGCAGAGGCCCAGAAAGATGGCCGCGGCATACTTGGTCATCTTCGTCAGCGCGTTGCCGGTGCCCGCGCCGAACAGCGCGTCGGTCGCGCCGCCGCCGAAGGCCTGGCCCACGCCGGCCTCCTTCTTGGGCAACTGCACGAGGATGAGGAGGATGAGGAACAGGCTGTCCAGCACGAGGACAGCGGTCAAAAGTCCGGCAACGAAACTCATAGTCTTGTCTTTCAGCTAACTGCGTTCAGCAAACCACAACGGATGCTTCAAATCGAATTTTTAACGATGTCCGCAAAGTCGCGCACCGCCAGCGAGGCCCCGCCCACGAGCGCGCCATCCACATCCGGCTGGCCCATCAGCTCGCGCGCGTTGCCCGGCTTCACGCTGCCGCCGTATTGGATGCGGACGCGGCGGGCAGTCGTCTCGTCGAACATCTGGGTGAGCACGCCGCGGATGAAGGCATGCACGTCCTGCGCCTGCTGCGTGGTCGCGGTCTTGCCGGTGCCGATGGCCCAGACCGGCTCGTAGGCGACGATGGTTTCCTCCATCTGCGCCTTGGTCAGCCCGGCGAGGCTGCCGCGCACCTGCGTCTCGACGACCTGCTCGGTCTTGCCGGTTTCGCGGTCCTCGAGCTTCTCACCAACGCAGACGATGGGCTTGAGCGACGCGGCGAGCGCGGCGGCGGCCTTCTTCGCGATGAGCGGGTCGCCTTCAAGCTGATACTGGCGGCGCTCCGAGTGGCCGAGGATGACATAGCGCACGAGGAATTCTTTGAGCATCCCGGCGCAAATCTCGCTGGTGTGCGCGCCAAAATTGTTCTCGCTCATGTTCTGCGCGCCGAGGCGGAGCGTGGAGCCTTCGATGGCCTTGGAGACGGATTCCAGCGCGGTGAACGGCGGGCAGACGACGATGTCCACTTCCTTCACGCTCGCGAGTTCGCGCTTGAGGCCGTCCACGAGGGCCAGCCCCTCGGCGACGGTCTTGTTCATCTTCCAGTTGCCGGCGATGATGAGTTTGCGTTCCTTGTCCATGTGCAGAGGGGAAAAGTGTCAGCCCAGAAATTCGTCGAACAACTCGCCGTGCTTGTGCTCCGGGTTGGGAATCAACTGCTGGCCGCGCAGGTCAACCACCCAGTCCAGCCGCTCCAGCGGGATTTGGCCGACGATGTTCGGAAGCGTGTCGGGCACCTCCACGACCTCGAACGTCCCTGAGCGGCCCTTGATTTCCAAGTCCACGGGGGAATAGACGGTTCGCTCGACGCTGACGTTGGCCATCGTGCGCGAGAGCACCTTGCGCGTGGGCCGCAGGCCAAGCTGCCTGACCAGCGAGGACTTGAGGTAGAACAGCACCGCGCCGGTGTCCACCAGCGCGTCCACTTCCGCCGAGCGCGCCGGCTCCGCTCGCTCGCCCAGTGCGACCTTCTCCAGGTCGAACCAGTTGGCGACTTTGATGCGGGTGTTGACTTGGCCCATGGTGGTCTAATCAGCCTTGGGGTGAAACGCCTTCGGCTTGAAGCCGCGCGGCACCGCCAGTTCAAATTCCTCGTCGTGGATGCGCGCGAGATAGAAGCCCTTGGCAATCACCTTCCGCGCGACGTGTTCGGGAACCTCCACTGCGGCCAGCACGCCATACACCGCCTTGCCGGCGTGTTCGGGGTAGAAGTGCGCGAAGGAGTCAATCTGCTCCTCCAACTGCTCAATGGCGTCGTCACGCAAGTGGCTCTTCACCTCGACGATGGCCACTTTGTTCGAGCGTCCGTTCGCGAAGCCCATCACGTCGTATTCCGCCGTGTCGCCGTTCCTGCGCCGCTTGGGCCGCAGCATGAACGTGTCGAGGCCCAGCTCGCGCGCGAGGATTTTGGTCATCGCCGGATACGCCAGCCCCTCGGTGAAGGTGCCCCACTTGCGGTCATTGGCAGCCACCGCCCGGGTGAGTTGCTGCACCATGACGGCGAGTTTGGCGATTTCCTGTTCCGCGTTCATGCGGTGAAGTTAGCAGATGGCGCGGTCAAAATCACTTGTTCGTCAGCGCCGCCACGCCGGGCAGTTCCTTGCCTTCGAGGAACTCCAGGCTCGCGCCGCCGCCGGTGCTCATGAACGTGACCTTGTCCCCGAGGCCGGCCTTGTTCAGCGCCTTCACGCTGTCGCCGCCGCCGATGATGCTCTTCGCGCCCTTGGCCGTGGCGTCCACCACGGCCTTCGCGACGGCGTTGGTGCCGGCGGCGAAACGCTTGTCCTCGAAGATGCCCATCGGGCCGTTCCACAGAATCGTCTTCGCGCCGAGGATGACCTCGCTGAACGTCGCCGCCGTCGCGGGACCGATGTCCACGCCTTCCTCGGCGTCGGGAATGTTCGCCTCGGCGTTGGTGCGCGGATTCTCGAACTCGATGATGGGCCTGCCCTTCTTGTTGAGTTTGTCGGTCTTGACCGGCGTGACGATGGTGTTGTCGGTCGGCAGCAGGAACTTCACGCCGCGCGCCGCTGCCTTGTCCAATGCGGACTTCGCCACATCCGTCTTGTCCGGCTCGACGAGCGATTTCCCGACCTTGAAGCCCTGCGCGAGCTTGAACGTGTAGGCCATCGCGCCGCCGATGAGGATGGCGTCCGCCTTCTCCAGCAGCCGGTCAATGACCAGAATCTTGTCCGACACCTTCGCGCCGCCAAGGATGACCACGAACGGCCGGGCCGGTGTCTCCAGCTCGTCGCCGAGGAACTTCAGCTCGCGCTCCATCAGCAGGCCCGCCGCGCACTGGCCGCCGCGCTTGGCGACGACGCGCGCGACGCCCTCGGTGCTCGCGTGCGCCCGGTGCGCCGCGCCGAACGCGTCGTTCACGTAAATGTCCGCGACCTTCGCGAGCTGCTCGGAAAACGCGGGGTCGTTCGCCTCCTCCTGGTCGTAGTAACGGGTGTTCTCCAGCAGGAGAATGTCGCCTTCCTTCAGCGCGCCGACCGTCTTCTCGACCTTCTCGCCGATGCAGTCGTCCACAAACGCAACGGGCCGGTTGATGAGGTCCGCCAGCTTCGCCGCGACGGGCCGCAGGCTCATGGACGGCTCGCGCTTGCCCTTGGGCCGACCGAGGTGCGCCGCGAGGATGATGCGCGCGCCGCCAGCGATGAGCAGGTCGAGGGTCGGGAGCGTTTCCTTGATGCGGGTAGCGTCGTTGATGACCATCTGGCCGTCCTTCTCCTCCATCGGGACGTTGTAGTCCACGCGCACAAAGACGCGCTTCCCACGCACATTCAGGTCTCGGACGGTCAGTTTCGCCATAAAGAGACGCGGAGCATACTGGAGGGCCGCAACCAGTCAATTCGGGGTTTTGACCGCTGGGAACGCGCGGCGCGGAGAATGGTCCAAGCCGGCGGTTTACTTGTCCAACTGCTTCAGCCAGTCGCCGGCATGGCGCTGGTAGGCACCCCAGCCGCGCGGGCCGACGGCGGCCTGCAAGGTGCGCTCCGTCTCGGCCAGGATGGCGGCGATCCCCAGCGCGCGGGCGGAGGCGGCGAGGTCCGCATTCATGCTCATCTGCCGGGCCTGCTCCTGGGCGACTGTCTGGAGTTCAAGCCACTGCACAGCGGAGATGGGTGCAAGCTCCAGCCGGCGCGCGAGCTTGAGCAGCGTGTGGAAACGCGGGTCGCTGCCGCGCTCGAAGGCGGCGTAACCGGCCTCGCCCAGCCGTGCGGTGAGAAACGCCTTCCGCTGCGTCTCGCGCTCCTCCAGCTTCGGCCGGTAGTCTGGGTCGTCGTCCGGGCGCTTCGGGTCACGCGCCGTGGGGCGGGGGTGCTCGGCGTCGAAATCTCCCAGCGTCCGCGCCAGCGCGCGCAACTCCTCCGGCGTGGCGGCGTGGCCCCGCAGTGCGCGGACCTTCGCGGCGTAAGGGCTGCGCCGGAGTTCGCTCTCGGCCCATTCGGCGTCGGTGAAGAGCGCGCGGCGTTCGGCGGCCTGACGTTTGCGCAGTTCATTCGCGGGCGCGGAACGATCCGCGGGGGGAAGCGGCCTGAGTTCCCTGAACGCGGCCTCCAGCTCCTGCTTGTGCCGGCGGTCCAGCGCGGTGAGCTCGGCCTGCTTGTCCTCCGGCAGGTGGGCGAGCTGCTCATTGCGGCCCGGCTTGCCGGACTTGGTTTCCAGGCCCAGCACGGCCTGCAACCCGTCGAAAACACGCTTTCTGTCCGCCTTCAGTTCCTTGATCGCCTGCTCCGTGGCCGTGCCTTCGAGCAGCTTCTCAAGCCGTTCGTCAGCCACGGCGTCCCAGAACTGCGCCTGGTATGGCCGCATCAACTCGCGCAGCCGGGCGCGGAAGTCATCCGCGATCCTCGCCGTCAGGATGTCGCGCGCCGTCTCCTTGGGGCAGCCGATGGCCAGGAGGTTGGTCGCGCAGGCGAGGGGGTTCGTGGATTCAAGCTGGCTCCAGTGAAACGGCGGGCTGCCGGGCACGCTCACCACCGCCGGGCGCGGCGATGCCTCGGGGACGACCTCGGTCACGATGTTGGTGCGGATGCTTAGTCCGCCGCGCAGCGCGGGCGCGGGCGAGCGCGAGGTCTGCCAGAGCAGGGCGGCGACCAGCGCGAGGTTCGCCGCCACGGTGCCGAGGATGCTGCCGCGCAAGTTCATTTGACCGTGATCACATCCGTCTGCTGCCGCGTCACCGGCAGCGAAAGCGCGTTGGTGAGTTGCTGGCCGTGCTGTTTCACATAGGCGCTGAATCCAACCGGGCCGAGGCTGCGGGCGAGCGCCTGGGTGGCCTGCGCGCGGAGCGCGGCGAGCAGCACGGCGCGCTCCTCGCTGGAGAGCTGCTGGTCGCCGCGGATTTGCCCGGCCTGCGTCTCGGCGGCGCGGCGCGCCTCGTAGGCCTGCACGAGCGCGGCCTTGGCGACGCCCAGCTTCTCCGTGCTTTGGAACAGGTCGCGAAACAGGCCGTCCTGGCCCCGCTCCGCGTCCGCGAACCGTTCCGGCCCCAGGAAGCGGCGGAGCAGTTCCTTGAACGCCGCGTCACCCTGCGCGCGCGTTTCCTCGGAGTGGATCTCCTCGTCCAGGTTCAACACCTTGGCGAGCACATCGTGCGTGTCGGCCCGGAGCCGGGCGATCTCGCGCAGCTCGGCCCCCGAGACCCCCACGCCGCTGCGGCGGGTCAGGTGCGGCATTCCTTCGAGGGCAGCGATGCGCAGGCGCAGCTCCTCCAGTTCGGCCGGGGCCAGCCCGCGCGCCAGTTCGGTCTCGAAGCGCTCGCGCAAGGCCTGGAGCCGGGTGATGTCCTCGTCGAGCAGGATGCCCTCGGTGGCGGTGAGCAGGGCCTTCGCATCGTCCTCGCGGAGCTGGTGAACGGTGAAGAGATGGTCGGACTTCGTGACCTCGGCGAAGCCGAGCAGGAGCTCCAGGATGGCCGAGGCGAACCCCTCCGAGCGGATTTCCTTCAGCGCCTCGTGACTCAGTTCCGTGCCGAGCAGCCGCTGGATGAGGGCGCGTTTCTCCAGCTCCAGCGCGCGGAGCTTCCCGTCGCGTTGCCGCCGGCGGGCGTCGCGCTGGTCGGCGGTTTCCCAAAACGCGTCCTCCGGGCCGTCGGCGAGCCTGCCGGCGCGCTCGGCGTAGAGCTTCTCGATGTCCGGCAGCAGGATGTCGCGCAAGGTGCGCTCCGGGCAGCCCACGGCGCGGAGGTTGGCGGCGTAGGTGGTGTAATCCGGCGACTCCAGCGCGCTCCAATGGAACGGCGGCGGGTTCGTGGCGGTGGCGGCGGCGGGCGGCGGGGGGAGGTTGCGGACGAGGCGCTTGGTGGTGACGGTGACTTTGCGTTCGTCACCGAGGCTGGGCAGACCATCGTTGCTTTTGAACAACGCGTAGTTCATGGCCAGCAGCGCCCCGGTGAGGGCGAGCGACAATCCCAAGGCAAGAACGGCCCGCATACGCGTTGGTTTGGACGACGAAGAAGGATGTAACAGCCAGCCGCCCCGCCGCGCAACCCAGGAGCACGACATTCCAAGGTCCTGAAACGCCGGCTTCAACGGCACGCCGACACGCAACATTGGAATGTCGCGCCACATTCCGTAGCCTCCGCGCGTGGCTGATGCCCCATCCAACCCGCCGCGCCTGCGCCTGCGCGTGACCGCCGCCGCCGAGTCCATGATTCGCAGCGGGCATCCCTGGCTCTACGACGCCAGCATCCGCGAGCAAAACCGCCCCGGGCAGCCGGGCGAACTCGCGGTCATCTTCGACCGCCGCGACAAGTTCCTCGCGCTCGGCCTCTACGACCCGCTCTCGCCCATCCGCGTGCGTGTGCTGCACCACGGCAAGCCCGCGATTGCCGACGACGCCTGGTGGCGCGCGCGCCTGCAAACCGCGCTTGCCCGTCGCGATGGCCTCTTCGATGCGCAGACCACCGGCTACCGCTGTCTCAGCGGCGAAAGCGACGGCTGGCCCGGCCTCGTGCTGGACCGCTACGACACGACCTTCGTGCTCAAGCTCTACACCGCCGCCTGGCTCCCGCGCGTGAGCGAAGTCGTCGGCTGGTTGGGCGATGCGCTGCCGAAGCTATTAAGCGTGACCGAAGCCCCCACCGCCTCTCCTCCCTCGCCCCCACCGGGGGAGAGGGCCGGGGTGAGGGGGCAAGCCGCGCACGCACCAGCCAGCCTCGAATCACCCCGCACCACCCCGCTCCCTCACCCTCATTCCCTCTCCCCCGATGGGGGCGAGGGAAGTCTGCGCCTCGTCCTCCGCCTCAGCCGCAACATCCAGTCGCTGGCCGAAAGGGACTTCAACCTGCGCGACGGCCAGGTGCTCCTTGGCACCGCCCCCGCTGGCCCCGTCGTCTTCCTCGAAACCGGCATCCGCTTCGAGGCCGAGGTGATTCGCGGGCAGAAGACCGGGTTCTTCCTCGACCAGCGCGAGAACCGCCGCCGCGTCAAGACGCTCGCCGGCGGGCGCGACGTGCTGAACGCCTTCAGCTTCTCTGGCGGCTTCTCGCTCTACGCCGCGCGCGGTGGTGCGCGCAGCACGACCGACCTCGACATCAGCCCGCACGCGCTCGACTCCGCGCGTCGCAACTTCGCGTTGAACGCCGCCGACCCGCACATCGCCGCCTGCCGCCACGAGTGCGCGCAGGCCGACACCTTCGACTGGCTCGCCGCGAGTTCCCGTGCCGATTTCGACCTCGTCATCCTCGACCCGCCCTCGCTCGCCAAGCGCGAGACCGAGCGGGCCGGCGCGATTCAAGCCTACCGCAAGCTCACCGAGCTGGGCCTCCCGCGCCTGCGACGCGGCGGAATCCTCGTGGCCGCCTCCTGCTCCGCGCACGTCTCGACCGGAGAATTCTTCACCGCCGTGCTGGACGCGCTCCACGCCTCCCGCCGCCCCTTCGTGGAACTCGCCCGCACCACCCACGCGCCGGATCATCCGGCGACCTTCCCCGAAGCGCAGTATCTCAAGTGCCTCTTCGCGCGATTGGATCCGTAGCTTGGGGACGCGTGGACGGCATCAAGCGCCCGCTTCACGCCGTGCTTGTGTGCGACTCCGACGGAGCAACTTCACCACCAGCAGCACCACGACCGCCAGCACGAGCAGGCCGAGCACCGGCACGGCGATGACAAGGATGGCCAGCCCGGTGGAGCTGGCGAGTTCCACGGTGGAGAGCACGGGATTCAGGAAGCCCAACGAGAGCGCGCTCGAGCCGGCGCGGGCGAGCGTGGTCATGCCCTGCACCGTCGCCGCCGTGCCGCCGCCGGCGATGATGGCGAGGGTCCACTTGAGGAACGGGTTCACGTCCGCGATGACGGAGGCCATGAGCACGGTGCCGGCGACCATTGCGACCGGGCCGGCGACGGTGTCGAGCGCGTTGTCCACCCACGGGACGTAGTAGGCGGCGACTTCCACCGCCGTCGCGACCGCGAAGGCAATCAGCGCCGGCAGGGTGCCGAGCCACTCGAAGCCGGGTGCGAGCGGCAGCCAGCCGCCCCAGGCCGCCGCGCTGACCACGAGCATGGGCACGAAGACGCGGAAGCCGCACGCGGCGCTCAGGCCGATGCCCACGAGGAAGGCCAGCAAAGTGTCCATAGGTCAGGTGCTTTCGTTGCGCGGACGGTTGCGCCGCGTCACCGGGAGGGAGAACCCGCGAGGGCGAAGAATTGTTTCACTCCACGACGCGCGTGCAGTTCTCGCCGCCGAAGGGGTTGGGCTTGCGCGCGTCGCACTTGGGGTCGTCCACCCACTGGCCGTCCACAATGAAACGGTATTCGTGCTGGCCGGGCGGGACGGTGACGGTGGCCTTCCACGAGCCGTTGCGCTGGCGGGTCATCTCGCGGGCGTCGTCCTCCCAGCCGGTGAAGTCGCCGGCCAGCTTGACATTGCGCGCGTCGGGCGCGGAGAGGCTGAAGGCGATGCGGCGTTTGGCGGGTTGCGGGGCGGCGGCTTTGGTCTTGGCGGACATGGCGCGGGGTGGGGTTGAAGGTTTCGGTTTGCGAGTTTTCAACTTGAGCTTTGGACGAACGCTCATGGGCAAGTATGTGGCACAAAAGCGACGGCCTCGCAATCCCGATCTCGTTACGATCAGGCGCAGGGGCGCAACCGGACTTCCGCACCAATCCGGAACGCGGGTGTCAGGATGCGCCGTTACGAGTTGGCCGCCGCCAAAAAGGTGGACAGCCAGCGACACCAGTTCATCCTCCCGTTCCAGGCAGCCTATGAAAACCGCGTCCCTGCTCCTCGCCAGTTGGTTCTCGCTCGCGCACTTCCCAGCCCCTGCCGCCGCGTTGCGCGTCACGGTGCGGGCGGGGGAGTTCAGCCGGAAGGGGGCCATCGTCTCCTTTCCTGTGCCGGAGGCGGCACGGGAATGGCACCGCCTGGAAACCGAGGCCGGCGTGGCGGTGCCCTTCCAGCCGGATCGTGACCGCCGGGGCTGGTTTGTGCTCGATGAGTTGAAGGCGGGGGAGACGAAGGTTTTCCGTCTCCAGGCTGGCGCGTCCGCGGACCCGGTGGTGGAAGTGAAGCAGGACGGCTCCCGGGTCTGGCTTACGGCGAAGGGCCAGCGCGTGGCGGCCTACCAGACCACGCCCAGCTCGCCGCCGCCCGGGGTGGCCGCGCATTACGCGCATGGCGCGTATCTGCATCCGGTCCACACGCCGGCCGGCCGGCTCGTCACGGGCGACTACCCGCCCGACCACAAGCACCAGCGCGGCATCTTCTTCGCGTGGACGCACACGGAGTTCGAGGGGCGCACGCCGGACTTCTGGAACATGGGCAAGGGCAGCGACGCCAAGGTCACGGCGGCCACCGAGTTCGTGAGGCTGGAGCGCTCGTGGAAAGGTGCGGTGCAGGGGGGCTTCGTGAGCCGGCACCGCTTCGTGGACCGGCTGGCACCGACGCCCAAGACGATGCTGGACGAGCAGTGGCAGGTGACGCTCTACGCCGCCCCGGTCAGCGGCGGCAAGGCGTGGCTGCTGGACTTCGTCTCAATCCAGGAATGCGCCGGCAGCAGCCCGGTGAAGCTGCCCAAGTATTATTACGGCGGCCTCGGCGTGCGCGGCCAGGCGGCGTGGGATCCCGTGGACGCGGTCAAGTTCCTCACCTCGAACGGCGACGACCGGAAGCAGGGCGACGCCTCGAAGGCGAACTGGGTTCACATGGGCGGCCAGGTGGACGGCGCGCCCGCCGGGCTTGCGGTGCTCATTCACCCGGCCAACTTTCGCGCGCCGCAGCCGTTGCGGCTCAACCCGAAGAACCCGCAGCTCTGCGTCGCCCCCTCGGCGACTGGCGATTGGGAAATCACGCCGGGCAAGCCCTACGTCTCGCGCTACCGGTTCGTCATCGGCGATGGCCCGGCAGACAAGGCGGAGCTGGACCGGCTCTGGAATGACTACGCGAAGCCGCCGACGGTGACGGTGGCGATGGAGTGAAGAAGTTTCGCCGCGAAAGGGCGCAGAGAGCACAGAGGGAGGCAAACTTCCAACATTCAACATCCAACGCTCAACATTGAACGGGAGCCGCGCGCCCTTTGGAAGTTGAACATTGAAAGTTGGACGTTGAGCGTTTCCCTCCTTCCCCCTTTGTGCTCTCTGCGCCCTTTCGCGGCAAAATCAGGTTGGCGCCGCTACGCCGGCCATCATCCGCAACAGGACGGTTTGCGAGAAATTGTCCCGCTCCAGCTCGCCGACCTGCTCGCCCTCGCGCAGCACGATGATGCGGCGGCAGAGGTTGATCAGCTCGGGCAGCTCGGAGGAGATGACCAGCATCCCCATCTTCGCGCGCGCCAGCTCGTCGAGGATCTTGTGGATCTCCGCCTTCGCCCCCACGTCCACGCCGCGCGTCGGCTCGTCCACGATGAGCACCGCGCAGTCGCGCGCGAGCCACTTGGCCAGCGCCACCTTCTGCTGGTTGCCGCCGCTCAAGGTCGCAACCGGCGACTCGATGCTCGCCATGCGCGTTTGCAGGCGGGTGAGGAAGTTGTGCGTGATGGCGCGCTCGTCGCCGCGCTTGATGACGCCGAGCGGCCAGGTCATCCGCTCCAGCGCGGCGAGGGAGGCGTTCTCGCGGCAGTTCATCGTGAGCACGAGGCCCTGGCGCTTGCGGTCCTCCGGCACCATGCCGACGCCCGCCGCCAGCATCCGCGCGACGGAGCGCAGCTTCACCGGCTGGCCGCGCACAAAGACCTTGCCCGTGGCAAACGGGTCGAGGCCGAAGATGGCCTGCGCGATCTCCGTGCGGCCCGCGCCGACGAGGCCGGCCAGCCCGACGATCTCGCCGCTGCGGATGGTGAAGTTGATGTCCTTGAACTTGCCGCGTGACGACAGCTTCTCCACGCGCAAGACCTCCTCGCCCAGCGCCAGCGCGACGTGATGCGGCGTGTTGAACTCCACGTCGCGCCCGACCATCTGGTGGACGAGGCGGTCGTGATTGGTGTTGGCGATGCGCTCGGTGGCGACGTGCCGGCCGTCGCGCAGGACGGTGATGGTGTCGCAGAGGCGGAAGATTTCCTCCAGCCGGTGTGAGACGTAGATGACGGTGATCTCGCGCTGTTTGAGGTGCGCCAGCAGCTTGAACAGGTGCTCGCTCTCGGCGACGGACAGCGAGCTGGTCGGCTCGTCCATCACGATGATGCGCGCGCCGGTGCCGACCGCGCCGGCGATCTGCACGAGCTGCTCCTGCGCGGTGCTGAGGCGGCTGATGGGCAGGTTCACGTCGAGGTCGCACTCGATTTCCGCGAGCATCGCGCGGGCCTTGCGGCGCATCAGGGCGCGGCTCACGACACCAAACTTCCGGGGCAGATCGCCGAGGCAGAGGTTCTCGGCGATGGTGAGGTTCGGGCAGAAGGCCAGCTCCTGATGCACCATCGCGATGCCGAGCTGCCGCGCGCGCAGCGGGTCGGTGGGCTGGATGGGATCGCCGTCGAGGCGCAGCTCGCCGCCGTCGGCCTTGTGGACGCCGGCGAGAATCTTGCCGAGCGTGCTCTTGCCCGCGCCGTTCTCGCCCATGAGCGCGTGGCACTCGCCACGCTCGACCGTGAAGCTAACGTCGTCCAGCGCCAGCACGCCGGGGAAGCGCTTGGTGATGTGGCTGAAGGTGAGGTAGGGCATATGGGCTTCGCGGTCGGCCCAGCATGGGCGGGCAGACAACGGCTGACAACTCCGCGCTGCGCGGCGCTGACGGGTGGAACCCCGCGCGCCTCAGTCCACCCGGTCGAACACCAGCATGTTCGCGCCAACGGGCACCATCAGCTTGCCATTCTCGACAAAGGTCACGTCCCCCGAATTCTCGCCCTGCTCGGTCGTGAGCGTGACTTGATATTTGTCCCCCTCCTTCTTCCAGGTGCCCGAGAGGATGGTCGGGGGCTGGTTGGTGGGCGGCGGCGGGAGCTGGGCGGCAATCGCGAACTGCTGGATCAACATGCCGGCGAAGCTGCCGAGCGGCTTCTGCGTGCCTTTCACATACACCTTCTCGTCTGGCGTGGTGACCACCAGGTAGTCGGCCATGCGGAGACGCAGGAGGTAGCGCAGGCGGTTCTGGTTCACGGTGGTCATCAGCTTCGTGTTCGCCCTCGCCGCCTGCTTGATCGTGCTGGCGATGTTGAGCTGCCATTTGCCGATCATCGGCTCGTCCGCGTATTTCCCGGCCTTGCCGGTCTGGAGGTAGGCGAGCAGGTCCGCGAGGTCCAGCTCCTTCAGGACGCGCTGGATTTCCGGGTGCTTGATGATGGTCTCGGTGGTGGGGTTCTTGAGGATCAGGGAGACGTTGGTCTGGGCCGGCAGCAGCACGGCGTAGCTCTCGTTCGTGAAGGCGGCCTGCAGCTCCGGGTTCTCCGCCAGCGACATGAACAACGGGTAGTCTGGCAGCCGCGCCTGCAGGTCCGGATTGTGATACAGCAGCCCGAGCGCGTCCGCCGTCTGGGTCAGGGCCGGCGACGCGGTCCCCACGGCGGCGGCCACGCGGTCGAACTTCGTGGTGCTGAGATCGTCGCGCAGCTTGTTCACCAGGCTCAACCAAAGCGGGTTGTCGCCCGGGGACTCGAGCTGCCGGGTCACGTAGCCGACGTGATAGACGTAGGCGCTGCCGGCGATGAGATACACCACCGCCGCCACCAGGCCCACGCACAGGCCGAGCTGGTTGTCCATCCGCTCCCAGCGGATGCGGATGTCGTCCTTGGCGCGGTATTTGTAGTAGTTGCCGATCTTGAGATACGCGGCCACGGCGAGGCTGTTGAAGACCAGCATGATGGCCAGGAAGGCCAGCGGCGCGGCCAGCGACCAGACGGTGACCGGGTTCTTGAACGTCGCCGCTTCGAGCGCCTTGCGGAAATATGGCGCGAGCGGCCCGGCGGCGAACAGCGCCACCGTCACGCCCACCAGTGAAATGCTCATGCGCAGCGCGCCGACCTGCCGGCCCAGCCCGCCCAGAATCCCGAACAGCACCACCGCGAGAATCCAAATGGTCATGGCGGCGGATTATTGGCGGCTCCGGTGAAAAGGCACGAAAAAAGTCGGGGCGGCTCGCTCAGGTGGATGGCTGTCTGCCGGGGAAGGCTGGCGCACACTATTTTGGAGTGCGGCGGCAAGCGGAGCACGACGCCGCTTTGGCGCCCCGCGAAGCGGATTGGATGGCGCGCCGCTCCGCGGGAGGGGAAAGCGCCGTCGCCGCTGCGCTCTGCCGGCGCAGTCCAAGCCGGTCACGGTTGCTTCGGCGCAACGGGGACAAGCTTGCCGCCGGGGAGGACGCGGAGCCGCTGGCCGCGCCAGACCACGGTGTTGCCGAGGAAGGCCAGCGCCCAGATGGGGATTTGGAGGAGGTCTTTGAGCCAAGGTAGCCGCAGGCAGCTACGACCCGATGATGCCCCCTTGATCCTCTCCATCAGGGCACCAGCCAAGAGGAAGCGAAACGTCAGGGCGACGCCTGCCAGGAAGATGAGACCGTTTCCGGCGGCGATCTCCAGCACAACCTCGGCGCCCTTCTCGAAATCCTCGACGTGAACAAACCGCCAGAAGTCCGGAGCAAGCCGAAGCTCGATCACCGGTTGAGCGAGTGCGAGGAGCACGGCAGCGAGCGCCCACCACGTCGCATTGCTCAGGATGCTGAAGAAATACGGCACGGGCTGGCAGACGCGGATGGTGCGCGCCCAGCGGAGTTGGTGCGCCCAGACTTCGCGCCAGCCTTGCGGGCGTTCCCAGCACTCCACCACCACGGGGCACAGCTCGATGCGGTAGCCGCGCCGTGCGATCTGGTTGCCGAGCTGGTAGTCGTCCGCGAGGTAGTCCACCAGCGCGCGGAAGCCGCCGATTTCATTGAGCTGCTGCCGGCGCGTCGCCATCGCCGCGCCGAGCGCGAAGTCGAGCGGCTTGAGCGTGCGCGACTGGAGCACCTGGCTCCAGAAGTCCGCGTTCACGGCCACGGCCTCCCACTGCATCGCGGGCGTGGTCGGGTTCGCGAGCGCGTAGAAGCAGTTCACGAGGCCGGCCTGCGGGTCGCGCAGCGGCTGGACAACCTGCGTGAGGAAGTCCGGCGGCACGCGCGTGTCGGCGTCGCTGACGATGAGGTGGTCGTGCTGCGCAAGGCGTTCAAGGTGGACGAGCGTGGAAACCTTGGCGTTCGGACCGAGCTGCTCGGGGCAGAGGACGAGCTGGGCGTTCACCTGCGGGTGCTCGGCGATGAGGTGGCGGACGAGGATGCAGACGGAATCCTTTTCATCCGCGACGCCGAAGAGGATTTGCACCGGGCCGCGATAGTTCTGCCGGAACCAGCTTTCCAGGCAGCCGCGCGTCTCGGGGTCGAGGCCCTTGAGCGGCTTGAGGAGCGTGACGCCGGGGGAGAAGGAAATGTCCACCGCGCGGCAGTGCAGCGGGAAGCGCCGCGCGGCGAGCCATTGCCAGAGCGTGATGGCGAGGCTCAGGAGCGCGAGCGCGGCGAGGATGAGGTGCAGGAGCACGGCGCTTCAATGGCCCAACTTGCCCGGCGGTGGCAAGTGTGTTAGCGAAAGCCCATGCAAACCGAAGACCTTCGTGCTCTGCTCAAGGCGGCTCCTTTTCGTCCGTTCACCGTCGTGCTCATCAGCGAAAAGAGCTACCACATCCCGCATCCGGATTTCGCGTTCCTGAATCCCTCGGGCCAGGTGCTCATTGTGGCGCGGGCCGAGAACGACTCCTTCGACATTCTGGACGTGCCGTTGATCGCGCGCATCAAGATGCCTGCCCGGCCGGCGCGGAAGCGATGACCTTCAAGCCATCGCAGGTTGGACACCTGCGCTCCGTGCTCAAATCTGGTCCGATGCCACCTTGCGGGTGACCTCCTCCAGCGTGGTCTCGCCCGCCAGCGCGCGGGCGAGGCCGCTTTGCCAGAGCGTCCTCATGCCGTGATCCTGGGCGATCTGCTGGATGACGCGCGTGGGCTTCTTCTCCATGACCGCGTCGCGGACCGGCTCGCTGACCTGGAGCAGCTCGGTGATGGAGAAGCGGCCGCTATAGCCGGTCTCCTTGCACTCGGGGCAGCCGGAGCCTTGGCGGAAGGAGGCATTGTCAATCTCGTCCTGCGTGAGCGCCTTGAGCAGCGCCGGTTCCGGCTCGTAGGGGATGGCGCAGAAGGAACAGTTCGCCCGGACCAGGCGCACGCCCATCACGCCGAGGATGGACGATGCCAGGAGGAACGGCTCGATGCCCATGTTGATGAGGCGCGCGAACACGCCGGCGGTGGTGCCGCTGTGGACGGTGCTGATGACGAGGTGGCCGGTGAGGCCCGCCTGCACGGCGATGCCCGCCGTCTCGGGATCGCGAATCTCGCCGACCATGATGATCTGCGGGTCCTGCCGCATGAGCGAGCGCAGCGCCCCCGCGAAGTTGAAGTCCTGCGCGGGATTCAACTGCGCCTGGCTCACGGTCGGGATGGGCACCTCGACCGGATCCTCGACGGACGCGATGCTGACGGCGGTGCCGTGCTTGCCGAGGAGGTAGTGCAGCGCGCAGTAGATGGCGGTGGTCTTGCCGGAGCCGGTGGGGCCGGTGAGCAGGATGAGGCCGTTGGGCTTGTTGACGAGGCTGATGAACCTCTCCTTGGTCTGCGGTTCCAGCCCCAGTTTGTCTATGTCGAACGAGCGCGTGGTCGGGTCAAAGATGCGGCAGACGACCTTCTCGCCCAGCACGGTGGGGAAGATGGAGACGCGGAGCTGCACGTTGCCGAACTCCGGCCCCATGTTGACCTTGCCGTCCTGCGGCACGCCGGTGAGGTGCGAGGCCATGCTGGCCATGACCTTGAAGCGGCCCGCGATCTTGTCCTTCAGGTCGCTGGGCAGGTGGACCATCTCGATGAGCTGGCCGGTGACGCGGATGCGCACGGCGAGCGATTCCTGCCACGGCTCGAGGTGGATGTCGCTCGCGCCGGCCTGCACGGCATCGTGGACGATGTAGTTGACCAGCGTGCTGATGTCCGCATCAAGCAGCGTGGGCAGCGACTGGAGATAACTGGCCGTGTGGCTCATGGCGGCGGGGTCGGTTACTTGGTTCCGCCGGGCAGCAGCTCCCAGCGCTCGCCGAAGAAGCCGGCGGTGGCGATGCCGCCGGGAAAGCGCGAGCTGACCGGGATGTTCAGGTCAATGACCGCGTAGTCCGGGAGCTTGGGCACCTGGCGGGCGTTGTTGAGGTAGTCGTATTCGCGGAAGGTGAAACCGCTGTTGAGCACCACGTATTTCTTCGGGTTGAGCGGGTTCGGATAGATCAGCACCGGCACATGCTCGGCGGACGAATAGGACAGCGCGCCGGCGCGGACGGTCAGCGCGTCCCAGCGGATGGGCAGGCGGTCCAGCACGCGGGCGAGGAACTTGTTGCTCGCGGGATCGCCCCAGATCACCAGGTTGTGCTGCGCGATGTCGGCGTCGGTGATGGTGATGTCGTCCTTCACGCGGGCGTCGCCGCGATACTGCCGCCGCCAGTGTTCGATGGCGTGCCTCATCTCAGTGTCCGCCCATTTCCCGACGCGCGCGTTGAGCGGCTGGCCGGTGGGGCGCACCATGAGGAAGCTGTCGAGGAACGCGTCGTCAATCGGCCCTTGCAGGCCGTGGCGCTTGCGGAGCGAGACGTCGTCGGACACGGCGGCCAGCGCCCATTTGCCGGCGAGCTTGCGGAAGTGCGCGGTCCACGAGCGGTCGGTCTCGACCGGCGGGGCGTCGAGCCGCTGGTTGTCCACCAGCACGCGCGGCGCGCTGCCCTGGAGCAGCCGGCAGGAGCCGGCGGGGAACAGCAGCGAGAAGGCGGACACATTGGCCGTCTTCACACGCACCATGTTCTCCAGAAATATTTGCGTCGCCTCCACGCGCGCGCGGTTCCAATGCTCCTCCATCCCGTCCACGCGCACCCAGTGCGACTGGTCGTAGCGCAGCGTCCAGGTGGTGAACTTCACGGAGTCGGGCGCGGGGTCCTTGCCCAGCGCGACGATGCCGTCTATGCGGCGGTTGATCTCCACGATGGAGTCCGGGTGATAGCGGTGCGGCGTCTTGTCCGGGCCGATGATGTGGGTGAGCTGCAGGCCCTCGGCGGCGGCGGCCTTGGCCATGATGTCGGCGGCCTGCTTCTGCGAGTCGGCCTCGCCGCTGTAGGCCACGGTCGGGAGGTTGAACAGGTTCACCGCGTAGTCCGTGCAGTCATACATGTGCCAGAGCTTGCGCTCGAACCACGTCGGCTTGACGTCCTCCTTCTGGAACACCTTGAGGAACTCCGGCGTCTCGCTGAACCCCGCGCCCGGCGCCGCCGCCGCCCACACGCCGGGGTAATGCACCGCGAACTGCCAGCACGCCGCGCCGCCCATCGAGAAGCCGCGCACCACGAGCCGGCGGTCATCAATCGGGTAGTGCTTCTTCGCGTGCGCCAGCGCCTCGAACAGGTCCACCTCGCCCGCGAGCTTGTTCGCGCAGCAGTAGCGGCCGTAAAGGTGCAGCACCAGCGCGCCGGGCGGGACAAACTGTCCGGGCGACTTCTGCCGCTGGTCCACGAAGGACAGCTCCGACAGCTTCTCACCACGACCATGAATCCAGAAGTCCAGGCGCAGCGGCGCGCCGCCGGGCGCGAAGTTGGGCGGCACCACGAGGCCGTAGGGCTGGATCGAGCCGTCAATCTTCGACTGATACGCGCGCACGACGAGGCCGGTCTGTGCCAGCCACGGGGCCTTGCCGTCGCGCAGCGCCGCCGCGCGCTCGCCGCCGCGCTTGAGCAGGTCGCGGGCGACGGCCACCTCGTTGGTCGTGTAGAACTCGTCGTGCCGCAGCGCCCAGTCCACGGCCTTGTGGTAAATCAGCACGTCGGGCAGCAGGTCGAGGAGGGCGGGCTTGGCCTTGAGTGAATTGCGCATCGCTTCGATGTTCTTCGCCAGCGCGGCGGCCCCGGCCTGCAGTTCCGCGCGCGCGGCGGGGGCGATTTGAACGCCGGGCGGCGGGACGCGCCGGACATTGTCGGCGAGATTGTCGGCCGGGCCGTCGGCGAGAACGGTGAAGGTGAGCGCGAACAGTGCGGCGAGGCGGATTGATGTCTTCATGCGAGTGGACGGACGATAGCAAGCGCGCGGGCAACGCAAAGACTTTTGGTGCGGAGCGCCGGCTTCCAAGCCGGCTTTGCGTGGGCAGTCGGCGAAGCCGCCAAGTATTACGAGGAGGCGAGGAGGAGCATCTGCACTTGCCTGTTGCTTGGCTGCATTGGTGCGCGCTGCTTGTCCGGAAGCGTTAAGCCGGCTTGGAAGCCGGCGCTCCGCTACGCCATTGCGCGGGCGATGGCGTTCCACCACGCGTCGTGCAACTCGGCCACCGGGGCAGTGAACTCGCCGTTCGCGGTCTTCACGGCCAGCACGTCGCCGCCCACGGTGCCGAGGCGCTCGGCGGTGACGCCCATGAGCTTCGCGCGCTCGATGACCTTCGTCGCGTTGAGCGGTGCGCAGGTGATGACGACGCGGTTTTGGGTTTCGCCGAAGAGCAGAGCGTCGAGACGAACCTGTAGCGGCGCTGTGTCAGCGCCGACGGTTGTGTTGGCCGCAGCAGCGTCGGAACGGCGGTCACAGACCGCCGCTACAGCGGACAAATCCACGGTGGCCCCAATGAGCCGGGGCGTTTCGCGCGCGGTCTGCTGGGCGATGCAACTTTCCGCCAGCGCCACGGCCAGGCCGCCTTCGCTGCAATCGTGCGCGCTCTTCACTTCGCCGGTGTGGATGAGGCCGAGCAGCGTCGTGTGCAGCGTGTTCGCGGCTTCGAGGTCCACGCGCGGTGGAAGGCCGGACTTCTTGCCGTGCAGCGTTTGCAGATACGCACTGCCGCCGAGACCTTGCAACGGGTCGGCAGTGTCCACGGGCGAGCCGAGCAGGACGATGGCGTCACCCTCGTCCTTGAACCACGCGGTCGTGATGTGCTCCGGCTGCTCGATGAGGCCGACGACGGCGACGGTCGGCGTGGGGTCAATCGCGCCGAGCGCGCCGCGCTGGTTGTAGAGCGAGACGTTGCCGCCGGTGACGGGGGCGTTGAACACGCGGCAGCCCTCGGCGAGGCCGCGCACGGACTCCTTGAGCTGCCAGTAAATCTCCGGGTAATGCGGGTTGCCGAAGTTGAGGTTGTCGGTCGCGCCGAGCGGTGAAGCGCCGGAGCAGGCGAGGTTGCGGCAGGCCTCGGCGATGGCGGCCTTCCCGCCTTCGTAGGGGTCGAGATAGACGTAGGCTCCGTTGCAGTCGCAGGTGAAGGCGACGTATTTGTCCGGCAGTTGAGAGTTGAGAGTTGAGGGTTGAGAGTCGCCGGACTGCGCGGCAGCATACTCGGCCTTCGTGATGGGCAAAGAATCACCCTTGATGCGGATGACCGCCGCGTCACTGCCGGGGCAGACCACGGAGCCGTCGCGGACCATGTGGTCGTATTGGCGATAGACCCAGTTCTTCGAGGCGATGGAGTGGTTGGCGAGGAGCTGCTTCAGGTCGGCGATTGGCGATTGGCTGTCGGCGATGCCCTCCAAGCGGAACGCCCGCACCGCTTCCATGTAAGCCGCTTCTTTCGACTCGCGCTGATACACCGGCGCTTCCTCGGTGAGCTTCTTCGCCGGCACATCCACGACGATCTTGCCGCCGTGACGCACGACCATCTGGCCCGTGTCGGTCACGACGCCGATCTCCGCCCAGGGCAAATCCCACTTGTCGAAAATCTTCTTCACCTCCTCCTCGCGGCTCTTGTGGACCACGATGAGCATCCGCTCCTGCGACTCGCTGAGCATGATTTCGTAGCTGCTCATGTTCGGCGCGCGTTGCGGCACCTTGTTCAGCTCGATTTCGATGCCCGTGCCCGCGCGCGCCGCCGTCTCGCACGTCGAGCAAGTCAGGCCCGCCGCGCCCATGTCCTGCATGCCCGCGACGCAGCCGGTCGCGAGCAGTTCGAGGCAGGCTTCGCACACGAGCTTCTCCATGAACGGGTCGCCCACCTGCACCGCGCCGCGCTGCTGCTCGGCGGATTCCTCGGTCAAGTCCTGCGACGCGAACGCCGCGCCCGCGAGGCCGTCGCGGCCCGTCGCGGGGCCGACGTAGAAGACCGGGTTGCCGATGCCGTGCGCCGCGCCGCGCGTGATCTGGTCGTGGCGCAGGACGCCGAGGCAGAAGGCGTTGACGAGCGGGTTGCCCTCGTAGCTTTTGTCGAAATAGACCTCGCCCGCGATGGTCGGGATGCCGAAGCAGTTGCCGTAGTGCGCAATGCCGGAGACGACGCCGGAGAAAAGGTGGCGCACGTCCGGGTTGGAGAGTTCGCCGAAGCGCAGCGAGTTCAGCGCCGCGACGGGCCGCGCGCCCATCGTGAAGATGTCGCGGATGATGCCGCCGACGCCCGTGGCCGCGCCCTGGAACGGCTCGACGGCACTGGGGTGATTGTGCGACTCGATCTTGAACGCGATGGCCACGCCGTCGCCTACGTCAATGATGCCGGCGTTTTCCTCGCCCGCACCGACGAGGATGTTCGCGGCCTTGGTCGGGAAGGTCTTCAGCACGGGCCGGGTGTTCTTGTAGGAGCAGTGCTCGCTCCACATGACCGAGAAGATGCCCAGCTCGGTGTAGCTCGGCGGGCGGCCGAGGATGTCGAGCACCTTCTGGTATTCGTCGGGCGTGAGGTTGTGCTTGGCGACAAGCTCGGGCGTGATGGCGGGTTCGGTCATTGGGAAAACTAGGTTTTAGGCTCGCCCGTGGGGGAGGCGCGGCGGAATTGCCTGTGGGCTGATTGCCAACTTCGAAAAGCACTCTCGGAATGCCCCGTCGGTGAACTGATAGTGATAGCGGTTCTCCTCCAACCAAACTGCGACGGGCACTGCTTTGGATTTCCCAATCGAGTGGGGAACAAAAAAACAAAATAAACACACAAAGGACGGGATGACGGTCAGGAACAATCCCCATGCTGGGAGATTTGACCTGAGCGAGAAGAAACATCCGAAACCTCCACCGATCAGGCAGACCAAAGCCAAAAAGTTGCCCAAGTAGTAAGGGCGTCGGCAAGCAGTGCAACACGGAATATGAACGGAACCGGCCTTCAAATTTTGCAGTCCTTGCACTATGTGCATGGCGGGGCCGCCAAACAAACCGAGCATAAAATCCCCGATCAATTTAGGACTCGTAGGGCGGTCGATTGAAACTTGCACGGCCATTTGCTTCTTCGTTGGCTTACCGCATTTTGCACAAGCCGGGGGAAATGTCACAGGTGCATCGCTGACGAATTCAAAAGATTCAATTTGTCCTCGTTCAGATTTCACAGCATTGGCTGCTCAGTGGCCACTTTCGGTTCAACTTGAGATGCGGCAGCAAGTTTAGGCGTGATGGCGGGTTCGGTCATCGGGCGTCAGGTCAACGGTTCCAAAAACGCGGCGAGCATGGGCAGCCGCGCGGAGTGCGGCAAGCAAATCGCAAGCGGACCTCCCCAGCAAAGGGTTTGACTTGGTTTTCGCCCTGACAATAATCCCTGCAAACCGAACGACGTATGCCGAGACTAGTCTTACTGACCGAAGGATTCACCGGGCGCTCCTTCGAGTTGAAGGCGGAGCGGTCCACGGTTGGGCGGTTGGAGGACAATAACTTCCAGATTCCCGCGCCTTCGATTTCCGGCCACCACTGCGAGATTCTGCTCCGGGGCAATGACGTCGTGGTCAAGGACCTCGACTCCACCAACGGCACGTTCATCAACGGCGAGCAGGTCACCGAGCTGGTGCTGCAAGTGGGCCAGACGGTCCGCTTCGGCTCGATCGAGGCGCGGCTGGAGGCCTCCGCTCCCACCGGTGCCTCGGGCAAGAAGATCTTGGACAAGACCGCCGTCCTGCCGCAGGGCGTCAAGCTGAACGAGCTGGAGTCGGGCACGCAGAAGATCACGACTTTCGACAAAAACTCGCCGTTCAAGAAGAAGAGCAACAAGACCACCCTGGTGTTCATCATCGTCGGGGTGGTGATCGCCCTGGCCATCATCGGCACGCTGGTTTACGTCTTCTTCGGCGGGGACAAGTAGCCGCCGCTTCAGCCCTTCAGCCAGCCGCACACTTCCTTTGCGGAATAGGTGATGATGAGGTCCGCCCCGGCACGCCGCATCCCCAGCAGTGCTTCCAAGGTCACTGCCCGCTCGTCAATCCAGCCCTTCGCCGCCGCCGCCTTGATCATGGAATACTCCGCGCTGACCGCGTAGGCCGCCGTCGGATAGCCGAACATCGTCTTCACGCGGTGTAAAATGTCCAGGTAGGCCAGCGCGGGCTTCACCATGACCATGTCGGCCCCTTCGGCGATGTCCAAGGCGACCTCGCGCAGCGCCTCCGCGGCGTTGGCCGGGTTCATCTGGTAACTGCGGCGGTCGCCAAACTGCGGCGCGGATTCCGCCGCCTCGCGGAACGGGCCGTAGAAGGCCGACGCATACTTCGCGGCGTAGGCGAGGATCGGCGTGTCGGAAAAACCATTCGCCTCCAGCGCCGTGCGGATGGCGCGCACGCGGCCGTCCATCATGTCGCTGGGCGCGACGACATCCGCGCCGGCCTCGGCGTGGCTGACGGCGGTGCGGGCCAGCAGCTTGAGCGAGGGATCGTTCAAGACCTTGCCCGCCGCGCGATGCACGAGGCCGCAGTGGCCGTGGCTCATGTATTCGCAGAGGCAGACATCGGTGATGACAAGCAGCCCGGGCAGCTCCCGCTTCAGCGCGCGAACCGCCTGCTGGACGATGCCGTTGCGCGCGTAAGCGCCCGACGCCTTTTCATCCTTCGTGTCCGGGATGCCGAAGAGCAACACCGCCGGCACGCCCGCCGCGTGGGCGGCGGTCGCGTCCCTCACCAGTTCATCCACGCTCAACTGGAACACGCCCGGCATCGCGCCGATGGGCCGGCGCTCCCGTTTGCCGGGCCGCGCAAAGAACGGCAGCACGAGCTGGTGCGCCGCCAGTTGCGTCTCCGTCACCATGCGGCGCAGCGCGGGCGACTGCCGCAGGCGGCGCGGGCGGTAGGCGGGGAAGGACGGTTCGCTCATGAGGAAAAATCCCGTTTTGGGCCGGTCGCTCAACGTTGCGCCGAGACCGTCAGGTTCGTGTAGGTCTTCGCATCGGGGTCGAGCACGGCGACGTTGAACGGGAACAGCTTGCGGGCATCGAGCACCATCCGCGTGTCGGACGCCTTGCCGAGCGGGCTGCCGTTCTTGTCCAGCAGCTCCGCCTCGACCTTCACGGCGAAGAACGGGACATCGGAGTGGTTGGTGACGTTGCCGCGGATGTAGAGGAGCGAGGTGCCGGGCTGGGTTTGCATCGCGTGGTTGAGCACCTCGACGCCGGATTTGACCGGTTTGCCGTCCTTGCTGGTCTTGGGCCGGAGCGAGAGGTAATACTCGCCCCACCGGAACGCGGCCACGAGGGCCAGCACCACCACGAGGCCGCCGCCGATGCGGCGGAACCAGTTGGGCTTGGCCGGGCCGGCGGACCTGGCCGCGACCGCCGTCCCGCAATCCGGGCAGGCGTTCGCCCCCGGGGGGATTTTGGTGCCGCAAAAGTCGCACCGCAGCGGCTTGCTGGCCGGCTGGTCGTCTTCCTCGTCGGTCCACTGCGCCTTGACCACGATGGACTTTTTGTCCACCGCTTTTGCGCCCGGCTTCGCTCCGGCCGGGCGCGCGCCGGGGTTCGCGGCCCGGGCGGCGGCGAGGGCCGCCTGCTGCACCGGGGAAAGGGGTTTGCCGGCGACAGGTTTCGCCGGCGCGGTGGCGGTGGGGCGGGCTGTGGGCGTCGGCTTGGGCGCGGGGGTTTCGACTGGCGGGGCGGCGGGCGCAGGGGCCTCCGCTGCGGCGTTCAACTCGGTTTGCTGGCCGCAGTGCGGGCAGGTCACCACCATGCCGCGCGCGCTGGCGGGGAAGGAAATGCGCCCATTGCAATGGGCGCACGGGCTTTTCAGATACGGCTCTTGGCTCATGCGCGCGACGGTCCGGCCCGCTGGTCAGTCCGGCGGTGTCAAATGCGCGCGCAGTATCTTCCGCCCCGGGGCACATTCAATCAGAAACCGTGCGCGGACGCGTCCGGCTCCCCCGGCGGCCCGGCCTCGCCTGAATAATACGCACACTTACTATGTCCATAAGGCCAGCCGGACGCCCTGGGTGGCCGGCCACTGTGACCTCCGTCCAGCCAACTTGAACTTGAGCAGCCGCGTCCGGCCTCGCGCCGGGCGCGGCTTTCTGACAATGAAAACTTCCGCTGCCCGTTCCCTCCCCGTCCTCGCCGCCGCCGGTGTCGCGCTCCTCGCGGGCTGCTATGAGCCGCCGCGCCAGGCCGTCCTGCCGCCGCCGGCCGTCCCGCCCGTCGCCGCCGCGCGCGAACCGGAGACCATCGTCCGGCCCGATCCGTCCGCGGCGGATGTCTCCGCGCCCGTCGCCGAAATTGCCCGGCTTCACCAGTCCGGCCTCGACGAGTCCGTGGTGAAGGCCTTCGTGGAAAAATCCACCAACGCCCTCGGCCCCAGCGCCGACGAGCTTATCTTCCTCAAGGACATCGGCGTCTCCCCGCGCGTCATCACCGCGATGATCCAGCAGACCGCCAGGATGCGTGAACAGGCCGCCGCCCTCGCCGCGCGTCCCGCCGCGCCGGCGGAAGTTCGGCCCAGCCTGACTGTCATCGCGGCGAGCGCGAACCCGCCCGCCGCCCCGCCGGCCGCGCCTGCGCCTGCCGTCGCCACCGCTCCTCAACCACCCGCCGCCGTCGCGCCTGCCCCGGTGCCGCAGGTGGCCGCCCCGCCCGCCGCGCCACCCCCGCCCGCGAATCTCCCGCCGCAGGTCACGGTCTTCTACCAGCAACTCCAGCCTTATGGCACCTGGATGCAGATCGCCGACCACGGCTGGTGCTGGCAGCCCAGCGTCGTCGTTTCCACGCCAACGTGGCGGCCTTACACCGACCGGGGCCGCTGGCTTTACACGGACTGCGGCTGGTATTGGCAGTCCGACTACGCGTGGGGCTGGGCGCCGTTTCACTACGGTCGCTGGGTGCTGCACGCGCGCAGCGGCTGGCTGTGGGTGCCGGACACGACGTGGGGTCCGGCATGGGTCGTGTGGCGTTCGTCCGCGTCGCACTGCGGCTGGGCGCCGCTGCCGCCGGGCGCGGCCTTCATCGCTGGCAGCGGGGTGCATTTCGGCGGCGTGCGCGTGGGGCTGAACTTCGGCTTCGGCCTGGCGCGCCACCATTACACCTTCATCCCGTTCACGCGGTTCTGTGACCGCAACCCGCATTACTTCGCGCTCCCGCCCACCGTGGTGCAGAACGTGTTCAATCAGACCACCGTCATCAACAACATCCAGGTCAACAACCACGTCGTCGTGAACAACGGCATTCCCGCCGAGCGCGTCGCCAGCCTCACCCGCTCGGAGATCCGCAAGGTCTCCGTGCGCGAGGCCGCGCCGCAGCCGCAGGCCTTCGCGCGGCTCGACCGGCTGGAGAAGGCCGGTGACGACCTCGTGATCTACCGCCCCGCGCTGAACCCGAACGCCCCGGTCAAGCCCATGACCCTCACCAACCACAAGGGCGAGACGCGCACCGAACTCGTCCCCGCCGGCACGCTGGCGGGCCAGAAGATTGCCGGTCGCCCGGTCTATGACACCACCAGCACCGGCGTGCCCGTGCTCACGGGCTACACCACCGAGCCGCCGGTCAGAGCCACGGGTGGAAATGTCGTGGTCATCAACAACACCGTGAACCCCACGCCGCCGCCCGCCCCGGTCATCGCCACCACGCCCGCCGCGCCGGCGGGTTCGGCCCCGGACAACTCCACCCCGCCGAACCGCGCCGGAAGGATTTTCGGCATCAGCCCGAGCAACCCCGTGGCCAAGCGCGCGGAGGAGGCCGCCACCCGGCAGGCCACCGTCATCATTCCCAACCCCGCCAACAACTCGCTCTTCCGCCCGCTGACCCCGCCGCCGCCCGTGACGAGCACGCCGCGGAGCCTGACGCCGCCCACGCCCGTCGGCCCCAGCCAGCCAGCCTACGTGCGCCGGGAGGTTCCCAAGCCGCAGTCCACGCCGGCCACCGTCGCGCCCAGCCCGGCGAAGCTCCCCGTTCCGTCCGCGCCGGCCACGAGGACCACCACCGTCATTCAACCATCGGCCCCGTTCGCGCCAGTTGTCCCGGCCCGGCCCACGCTGCCGAGCTACCAGCCCGCCGCCCCGCGGCCCACCGTCACCATCCCGGCTCCGGCGGTTCCCGTCGCGCCCCCGCCCCCCGCCGCCGCCCGGCCCATCGTGATCGTCAGCCCGCCGCCGCAACCGTCCTCGGCCCCGGCCAGCCCGGGCAACCCCGGCAAGAGCACGCAGGAGAAGCGCAGGTAGCCGGCGCGGTGCGGACGCAACTTCGGCGCTTGAACGGCTCCCCCGCCTGCGCTTCACTGCGCCTGGAATTTCACCGCCATGCGCCTGCTCGACGCCATCCTCGACGCCAACCTGCACGCCACCGCCGGCCAGGCTCCGGCGCTCGCCCCGGACGAGTTCGCCGCCGGCCTGCCGCTGGTCGCGCTCACCTGCATTGACGCGCGGCTCAACCACCTGGTCCCCGAGGCGCTCGGCGTGCCGGAGTCGCACTTCATCTGGCTGCGCAACGCCGGCAACATCATCACCGGCCCCATGAGCAGCACCATGCGCTCGCTCGCGCTGGCCTGCGCCGTGAAGGGCGGGCGGGAAATCCTCATCCTCGGCCACAGCGACTGCCTCGTGCGCAAGACCGGCACGATGGAGCTGCTCGGCAAGTTCGCCGCGCTCGGCGTCGAACGCGCGCGGATGCCGGAGAACCTGCAGGAATACTTCGGCCTCTTCGCCAGCGAACGGCAGAACGTGCTCAAGGCCGTCGAGCACGTCCGCGCCAGCCCGCTCATCGGTCCGCGCGTGCCGGTCCACGGCGCGCTCATGGACCTGGCGACCGGCCGGCTCGAACTCCTCGTCAACGGCTACCAGGCCCTCGAAGCCGCGACCTCCACCCCAGCCAAAACCAGCGAGGCCACGCCTGTCGCCGCTGCAACGCATCCGGCCTCCGGGTCGAAGCCCGGCCTGTCCCCGGGCGAGATGAAGTTCCCGGAGTTGAGGATCGGCGAGATCGGCTCGCCCGTCGAAGTCGGCCAGGCCGGGCTGCCACAAGTTCCGGAGGAGAAACTTCAACTCGCCCAGGCGGCCACGCCCGCGAAGCCGCCGCCCGTCCCCGCCGACGCCATCCCCAACCTCAAGCGCCTCGTGGACCTCGCGCGCCACTACCGCATCATCGGCGGCGACGGCAAGCACTACGGCCCCGTGCCCGCGACGGTGCTGCTGCGCTGGATCACCGACGGCCGCGTGGATGCCGAGACGCCCGTGCAGGTGGACGGGGGCAGCGCGTGGGTGAAACTCCACCAGCTCGGCGAGGCGCTTCACCGCCTGGGCGGGAAGCGGAAGTGACGCCGGTCAGTCCGCCGCTTCCAGCACCGCGCGGACCTTCTGGCTGAGGGCGGCCAGATCAAACGGCTTGGACAGGAACCCGGCGAGGCCCTTGCCCGTGAAGCTGGCGATGGCGTCCTGCTCGTTGAACCCGCTCATCAGGATCACCTTCACGTCGGGCCGGATGCGGCGCATCAGGCTGAAGGCCTGCAAGCCGTCATGGTGCGGCATGGTGAGGTCCATCAGCACGAGGTCGAACGCGGCGGGACTCCGCTCGAAGGCCGCCACGCCGGCCCGCCCATCCTCGGCCACGGCGACCGTGAAGCCGAGCGTCTCCAGCAGGCGCGCGGCGATGCCGCGGACGGTGGCCTCGTCGTCCACCACCAGCACATGGCCCCGCCCGCGCCAGGCCTCGGCGGCGGCGAGCGAACTGGCCGCGTCCGGCGTCGCGCTGGTGGCGACGGGCAGGAGCAGCTTGAAGGAGGTGCCGTTGCCCGGCTCGCTATAGACCTTCAATGCGCCCCGGTGCCCGCGCACGATGCCCAGCACGGCGGCCAGGCCCAGGCCGCGCCCGGTGAACTTGGTCGTGAAAAACGGGTCGAAGATGCGGGCCTTCACCTCCGGCGTCATGCCGCAGCCGTTGTCGCTGACTTCCAAAAAGGCGAAGTCGCCCTCCGGGAGGTCGGGCGCGAGGTAGGTGGTGGCGAGATAGTTCCGGTCCACGCGCATGAAGCCCGTGCTCAGGGCGATGAGGCCGCTGCGGTCGCCGATGGCCTCGGAGGCGTTGATGACCAGGTTCATCACGATCTGGCGCAACTGCGTGGGGTCGCCCTCCACCGCCGGCACGCCGGGGGCGAAGTTGAAGCGGAGCACGACCTTTTTGCTGATGGAGATCTCCAGCAGGTGCGTGGTGTCCTCGACCAGCCGCGCCAGGTCCACGCGCCGCACCTGGAAGCGTCCGCGCCCGGAGTAGGCCAGCATCTGCCGGCACAGGTCGGCGGCGCGCAGCGAGGTCTGCTCGATCTGCTCCAGCGAAGGGTGGAGCGGCGAATTCTTCGGCAGGTCGAAGCGCAGCAGGCTGGCGTTGCCCAGGATGCTGGTGAGCAGGTTGTTGAAGTCATGCGCGATGCCGCCGGCCAGCACGCCGAGGCTCTCGAGCTTCTGGCTCTCGACCATCTTGCGTTCGAGGCCGGCGCGCTCCCGTTCCGCGCGCTGGCGCTCGAAGGCCGCCCCCAGCACGCCGGCGACCACATGAAGGGCGTCGGTCTCCGCCGTCGTCCAGGCGCGTTCGCACCGGCATTCGTCGAAGCCCAGCACCCCCCACCAGTGCTTGCCCGTGAAAATCGGCACGCCCAGGAACGACCGCGTGCCGTGCCGCTCCAGCAGCTCGCGCGCCGGGGCGGCCTGGTCGCGCGCGTGCCCGGCGACCGCCTCCCCGCGGGCCAGCGCCGCCGCCAGCGGGCTGACGCCGAGCCGCTCGCAGGACACGTCCTGCAGGTCCGGGTCGGCGAGCCGGGGCGGCACGCCGGCGGCGGTCCACTCGAAGCGCTGGCTCAGGCGCAGTTCGCCCTCCGGCCCGGGATGGTTCTCGAAGACATACACGCGGCTGACCTCGGCGGCCTCGCCGATGGGGGCGAGCACATGGCGCATGGTCTCGGCGTCCGGCTGCCGGCGGACCAGCTCGTCAGCGGTGCGGGCCACGGCGTGCAGCACCGCGTCGCGGCGCTCCACGGCCTGCCGCGCGAGCTTCCGTTCGGTGATGACCTCGGTGAAAAAGATCAGGCCGCCAATGTGCCCGGCGGTGTCGCGCCACGGGTGGATTTCCCAGCGCACCCAGTCGGTGCGCCCGTCGGCGCGCGGAAACGGGTCTTCCTCGCAGCGCTCCACCGCGCCGGCCAGGCAGCGGCGGTGGATTTCCTTCCAGCGCTCGGGGATCTCGGGGAACACCTCGTAATGGCTCCTGCCGACCACGTCAATGTCCCCCAGCCGGTAATCCTCCAGCCAGCGGCGGCTGGCGGCGAGATAGCGCAGGTCGCGGTTGAGCATCGCCACGGCGGCGGGCGTGTGCTCGACGAAGAGCCGCATCTGCTCCTCGCGCTGCCGGAGCGCGGTGACGGCCTCGACGCGGGCCGTGATGTCGAAGGCGATGCCGCCGACCCAGCGGACCCCGTCCGGGCGCGTGAAGGGAAACTTCACCACCAGCCAGTGGCGCGGCCAGCCATCCGCGCCGGGCACCTCCTCGATGAATTGCTGCGGTTCACCGGCGGCCAGCACGGCCAGGTCGTTGGCCCGGAGGCTGTCGGCGACCGGCCGGGGCATGAAGGCGTCGTCTTCCCGGCCCAGCACGTCCCGCCCCTGGCGCTGGAACAACTGCGCCAGCGCGGGGTTCACAAAGGCATACTGGAACTTCTCATCCTTCAGCCAGGCGGGCGCGGGCAGGTTGTCCATGAACGCCCGGAAGCGCGCCTCGCTCGCCCGCAGCGCCTCGACGAAGCGGTGCCGCTCCGTGATGTCCCACGCGATGCCCTGCAGGCCGGTGATGTTGCCGGCCGCGTCGCGCAGCGCCGTCTTGCTCACGCGCGCGAACGTCACCTCCGGCCCCAGCGACGTGCGTTCCTCCGCCTCCAGCGTCTCGCCGGTGGTGAACACGCGCTCGTCGTCGGCCTGGAACTTGCCGGCCAGCTCCGGCGGGAACAGCTCCGCGTCGGTCTTGCCCAGGATCGCCTCGGGCGCGCGCCCCAGCGACGTGGCGAAATGCTGGTTCACAAACGTGAAGCGGCCCGCGCGGTCCTTGCGGAAGACGAACTGCGGCAGGTGGCGGACGAGGGATTGATACAGGTTCTCCGACTCGCGGAGCTGCTGCGCGGTGCGGTGCAGCTCCGCCGTGCGCCGGCCCACCAGCGCCTCCACCACCTCGCGGCGGCGATGCAGGGAATGCACGAACCCCGCCGCCAGGGCCGTGAGCAGCAGCACGCTGGCCAGCGCGCCATGCGGGTTGAAGGTGCGCTGCGCCGCCAGCCAGCCGGCCGCAGGCCGGTAGAGGAACGTCACGGGCCGGTCCAGCAGCCGCACCACCAGCTCGCGATGCAGCCCCTCGCGCATCGCGGTGGCGATCGCCGGCGTGGCCGGCTCCAGCCGCTCCGCGTTGGGCAGGAAGTGAGCCACCTCCCCCCGGCCCGCCGCCAGCGCCGCGCTGAACAGCACATCCACCCCGGCCTCCGGCTCCGCCGGCAGGAAGGCCCGCGCGAGGTCCGCGCTGTGCACATACGCCAGCAGCAGGCCGTTCAAGTTCGCGCGCCGCGCCGCGACCGTGCCGGTCGCCGCCGGCGGCGGATACGTCGGCAGCACGATGACGAACGTGGGCGGCGCGTTGGTGCCCCGGCGCGTGTCGAGGCCCGGCTGCCCGGAATCCACCGCCGCCCGCAGCGCCTCCCGGTAGATTCCCGGGGAGGCAAAGTCCGCGCCCAGCGACGTCGTGTTCGTCATCGGCACCGACAGCCGCCGGGGAAAGTATTCCTCCTGCTGGGGTGCCCGCACCCATTGGCCGTCGGCGGTGAAGGCGCGGATGACCGGACTGGGCGCGCCCGCCCGCCGCAGCTCCGCCTCGAAGGCCTCGCGCTCCGCGTGGCGCACGCGCGGCATCCACTGCAGGCCATACAAGGGCAGCCCCTGCGACTTCAACAAGTCGTGCGCCGCCGTGAGATGGTTCGTCAGCGAGTCCGGGGTGGGGTCAAAGAGCTTCTGCACGGCGGCCAGCAGCCGGGCGTAGCCGCGCAGGGTCTCCTGGACATGGAGCTGTTGCGCGCTCACCCGGCGGTTGAACTCCGCCGTGGCGCGCTCCGTCTCCTGCGCCCGGATCGTCCTAAACAGCCATCCGGCGGCGAGCGTCCCCGCCAGCGCCAGCAGGATGACGGAGCGATGGATTTTCCCCGGCGCGGGCACCGCGCCAGGAGGTGCCGGGAGCTGGTGGGAGTTCTCCGCCAAGGCCATTGCTGGCAGCGTAGGGAGCCGGCCTCACCTTGGCAATCACACCCTGTTGCCAGTTGCGTGGAACGGACCGGATGGTTGGGGGCTGGACCGCGCGGCGCGTCAGCCCGTCGGCGCGCTCCTGGCCCGCAACCTGTCCAACGCCACGGCGGCGGCCTGGCTTTCCGCAAGCTTCTTGCTCTTGCCCCGGCCGCGACCGATCTCCTCGCCCTTGTAGAACACCGCGCACTCGAACTCGCGGTCGTGGTCCGGGCCGGTGGCGGTGAGGACTTGATACTGCGGCGCCTCGGAGGAGATGGCCTGAAGAATCTCCTGGAGCGCGCCCTTCGGGTTGTCCGCCGTCGCGGCGGTTTCGATGTCGGTGAACTCGTCGCGGAAGGTGTGCAGGATGAACGCCCGCGCCACGTCGTAACCACCGTCGAGGAACAGCGCGCCAAGGATGGACTCGTAGGCGTCGGCCAGGATGGAGGGGCGCTCGCGTCCGCCGTTGAGCTGCTCGCCGCGGCTGAGGATGAGGTGCTCGCCGAGGCCGAGCGCGCGGCCCTGCTCGGCGAGGGAGACCTGGTTCACGAGCTGCGCGCGGATTTTGGTGAGCGGGCCTTCGTCGTGGTGCGGGTAGCGGTCGTAGAGTTCGCGGGAGAGCGCGAGCTGGAGCACGGCGTCGCCGAGGTATTCGAGCCGCTGGTTGTGGTCCTGGCTTGCGCCCATCTCGTGCGAGATGGACGGATGCGTCAGCGCCAGCAGCAGCAGCGCCGGGTCGCGGAACTGGTGGCCGAGGCGGGCTTGAAGTTCGTCAAGGCTGGACACGGGACAGGCTTCACTTCGCGTTCTCTTCACCCGCCCCCGCCAGCGCGGCGACCGGCGGCTGCTCCGGCGGCGCGATGTAGGCGGCGGGTTCGACGGGCGTTTCCAGGCTGCCTTCCATCAGCGCCGCGACCTGCCGCTGGACTTCTTCGAGCTGGGTGAGCTGTAAATCCGGGTCGGGAATCGTGAACACGTCGCCGGTCTTCGGCTGCTCATAGACGAAGATGCGCCCGCCATTCTCCTTCAACTGCGCCTTCACCTTGAGAATCTTTTTCCGCTCCAGCATCACGGCCAGAATGTAAGCCGCCGCGCGATACTGCGGGTCGTTCTTCTCCATCAGCTTGCGCAGCAGCGTCTCGGCGGTCTCCTTCTGGATGGCGTCCGGCGCGGCGGCGGGCGGGGCCTGATACTCGCCGACCCAGTGCGAGATGAAGCCCTTGCGGTCCTGCGCGCCCTCGGCGAACTGCGCCGTCCAGCACGCCTCGCACACGTCCCGGCGCGCGAGTTCGTGCCGCTCGAAGGCGAGCAGCGTGTGGTAGGTCTGCCGGTTGGCGAAGGGCTTTTCGCAGGCCTGGCAGGCGTGCGAGCGGCCTTGGATGTTCCAGTCAGTCATCAAAAAAGTTGAGTTGAGCGCGCCGGCGCTTAGGATGCGCGGACTGTATCGGCAGCCGGAAAGCAGTGGCAATTCCTTTCCAATGCCGCGCACCTCCCAACGCGAAACCCCAAACCCCAAACCCGAAACCAACCCCATGCCCCCCGAACTCAAAACCAAACTCGCCCAGGTCCGCGCGCTGCTGCGCGCGCACAAGGCCGACGCCGCGCTGCTCGGCCTGCAACCGAACTTCTCCTGGCTCGCCTGTGGCGGCGAGGCGCACATCCCGCTCAACAGCAACCTCAGCTTCGGCCAGCTCGTCGTCACCGCGAAGGGCTTTTACGTCTTCGCCAACCGCATCGAGATGCGCTGCCTGCAGGACGAGGTGGTGAAGGGCCTCGGCGCAAAACCGCTGCTCTGGGAGTGGCACGACAACGCCAGCGCGTTGAAGGCGCTAAAGTCCGTCGCCGACCCGAAGCGCACGCTCTCCGACTGCGGCGACTGGGGCACGCAGGCGCGGCCCGAACTCTTCGCGCCGCTGCACTACTCGCTTGGCGATGCTGAGGTGAAACGCTACCGAGCGCTGGGCAAGGCGGCGGAGGCGGCGCTCAACGAGACGTGCCGCAGCCTCCAGCCGGGGCAGTCCGAATTCCAAATCGCCGGCGTGCTCTCCGCGCGCTGCTGGGAGCGCAACCTCACGCCCGTCGTCGTGCTCGTCGCCACCGACGAGCGCATCCAGAACTACCGTCATCCCCGCCCCACCACGAAGAAGCTCCGCAAGTTCGCCGAGGTGATCCTCTGCGCGCGGCAGCACGGGCTGATCGTGGTGCTCACACGCATGGTTCACTTCGGCCCCATCTCCAAGGAACTCCGCCGCCGCCACGACGCCGTCTGCGCCGTGGACACCGAGCTGCACCTCGCCTCACAGGTTGGTGCGACCGTTCAAGACGTGTTCCGCCAAGGCGTCGCCGCCTATGATGCGGTTGGCTTCGCCGACGAATGGCATCTCCACCACCAAGGCGGCCCCTGCGGCTACCAGGGCCGCGACTACCTCGGCTCGCCGACCGCGCCGGGCGTGGTGCTGGAGAACCAGCCCTTCGCGTGGAACCCCTCCATCACCGGCACCAAGAGCGAGGACACCATCCTCGCCACCAGCCAAGGCCCGCAGGTCATCACGCCCGCGCAGGATTGGCCGATGGTGAGCGTCGAGGGCGACGATGGCGTCTGGCAGCGGCCGGACATCCTGGTGCGGTGAGCCGGCGCTGCTGGCTGGTCCGACCGATGGTGCATTTGAAATATCAGCAGGTGCGCATGGCGCATTGTGTGGCCGTTGCTTTCCCCGTCCTGCGCCTGTTTAATGGCCGGACTTAACGACTCATTTGCCATGAAGCATCGTCTCCTTTCCTCGCTGGCGTTTCTCTTCGCCGTCGCCGCTCTCTCCGCCGCCGAGCCGCTGCGCGTGTTCATCCGCGCGGGCCAGTCTAATCGCGGCCAAGAGGTCCACGCGCACCCGCGCTTCCTCGGCGAGTGGACCAAGCTGCTCACCGAGCGCGGCCTGAAGGTGGACGGCGGCCTCGAACTGCCCACGCCCGAGCAGCTCGCCAAGACCGATGTGCTCGTGATGTTCGCGCAGGACGGCGGGGCGTTTCCGAAAGGGCCTTTGCGCGATGGCTTCGAGGCGTTCCTCAAGCGCGGCGGCGGCGTGGTGGTGCTGCACACGGCGGCGGTGCCCACGCGCAGCATCGAGGACGGCTCGGACTACTGGAAGTCGGTCATCGGCGGTTCGTGGGTGCATGGGAAGACCAAGTGGCTCGAAGGCAAAATGTCCTTCTACTACGTCAACCGCACGCACCCCATCTCGGTGGGCACCGCGAACTTCGACATTGATGACGAGATTTACTACGACCTCGACATGGACTCCCGCGTGACGGTGCTCGGCGCGGCTTACACGCCGCACATGAGCGAGAGCCGGCGCAACCAGAAGAACGCCCAGCCAGGCGCGGGCAAAATCACGGTCTATGACATCCAGCCGCAGATGTGGACGTTCGAGAACCAGCGCGACGGCGGGAAGCCGTATCGCGCGTTCACGAGCCTGCTCGGGCACAAGAACGCGACCTTCAACCACCTCGCCTATCGCGCCGTGCTACTGCGCGGCATCGCGTGGGCGGGGCAGCGCACGAACCTCGACGAGTTTGCGAAGCCGAACGAACTCGCCGCGCTGCGCTATCCTGAAGGCGGCACGCCGAAGCCGGCGGACATTCTCCCCACGCTCGACATCCATCCCGCGTTCCGGGTCTCGCTGGTCGCGAGCGAACCGCTCTTCAACAAGGCGATGAACATTGATTGGGACCCGGCGGGCCGGATGTGGGTTTGCGAGACGCCCGAGTATCCCGACGGCCGTTACGCCCCCGCGCCGAGCGATTACGTCCAGCGCTGGCAGCCCGAGGCGAAGATTGGCGCGGACAACCGCTACGAGCGTCCGGCCTACGACCGCATTTCCATCCTGACCGACACCGACGGCGACGGCGTGATGGACAAGAAACAGGTTTTCTACGAGGGGCTGGAGCTGGTCACGAGCTTCGTCTTCCACAAGGACGGCGTCATCGCCGCCGCCGCGCCGGACGTATGGTTGCTGCGCGACACCAACGGCGACGGCAAGGCCGACAAGGTCGAGAAGCTCTACACCAACCTCGGCAACCGCGACACACACGCGGTGCTGAACAACCTGCGGTGGGGTTACGACGGCTGGATTTACGGCACGCACGGCTACAGCAGCACGCCCAGCGTGAAGAGCGGCGACGGCAGCAAGGACTTCGGTGGCGTCGGCTCCGGCGTCGTGCGTTTCAAGCCGGACGGCTCCGCGTTCGAGCAGTATTCCTCGAAGGGCGGCAACACCTGGGGCCTGCAAATCAGTTGGGACAACGAAGTGTTTTGGACCCAGCCCACCAGCGGCAGCCTCGTGATGCACACCGTGATGGCCGAGAGCCAGCTCGCCAAGGCCGGCGTCAAGGGCGTGCCCAGCTTCAGCGTCGTGAAGCCCAGCCCGAAGAGCTACCCGCTGATTCCCTACGACTCGCTGCCGTATGTGCAGATTGACTGGGTGGGCAGCTTCACGGCGGCGGCGGGCTGCGTGATTTACGACGGCGGCACCTGGCCGGCGAAGTGGAACTACAGCTACTTCACCACCGAGCCGACCATCAACCTGCTGCACCACGAGTTCGTGAAACCCACCGGGGTGAGCTACGCGGGCGCGAAGGAAGCCGCGCGCGAGGAAATGGAATTCATCGCGGGCAGGAACCTCTGGTTCCGCCCCATCGAAGTCCGCACCGGCCCGGACGGCGCAATGTATGTCGTGGACTTCTGCAACCAGGCCATCATCCACAACGACACGCGCGGTCCCAAGCACGGCCCCCGCAACGCCGCCATCCGCCCCGACCGCGACCATTACTACGGCCGCATCTGGCGCGTGGACCACAAGCAGGCGAAGAAGCTCGACGTGCCGAATCTCGCGAAGGCCACGCCGGAGGAATTGCTTAAGACGCTTGAACATCCGAACCAGCAAGTCCGCATGACTGCCCACCGGCTGTTGGTTGAACACCCGCTTTTTCCCGGCACCAAGGTGAAGGAACTGGAATACAACGAGAAGGCACCCGCTGCCGCCCGCATCCATGCGATGTGGATAATGCATGTGCGGGATGGCATGAGCGTCCACATCACCAACCTCCTCGCAAGCGCGTCGGCTCCGGTGCGAAAGAACGCGGCACGCATCGCCGCAGAGAACTTCACCCGGTTTGTCTCAAGAAACTCACGCGCTGAAGACCGGGCAAAGAACGGTCTTGCAGGCACCCAAGCTTACCAAGAAGTGAAAGCCAACATGGTGAACGCCTTGGTAAAGCTGACGCGAGATGCGGATGCCCGCGTTCGTTTGGAAGCGCTCGTCGCGCTTGGCAGCGTTGAGATTGATTCTCAGACGGCCGCCGCGCTGGTCGCCGCCTATCCGTCGCTCGACGACAACTGGTCGAAGGCCGCGTTCCTCGTCATCGCGGGCAAATCTCCCGAGCTGTTCCTCGAAGCCGCCTTCAACAGTGGCAACCTCGGCGCGCTCACGCCGCTGGTCACCGCGCTGACCGACCGCCTCGGTGCCGGCAGCCCCGAAGGCGCGGCCAAGCTCGTCGTTTCGCTCGCGGGCAAGCCCGCTTCCGCCGATGGCCTCAAGGTCTCCATGCTTAACGCTCTCGGCACTGCGTCGAAGGGCAACCCGCCCGCGTCCGCGCCGCTTTCCGCCGCGTTGAAGACGCTGCTCACCTCACCGAACGCCCGCGTTGCCGCCGCTGCGCTTCCGCTGGCCGTGCGCTGGGACGCGAACGCGCTCGCGAACGAAGTGAAGTCCGTCGGCGCATCGCTCGTGGCGAAGCTCGCGGACAAGGCGCAGTCCGATGACGCCCGCGCGGAAATCGCCGGCACGCTGCTAACCGTCCGCGCCGCCGTGCCTGCCGGACAGGCCGGCGTTTTCAACCTGCTCGCGTCCGGCGCGGGCGCGGGCTTGCAGACGCGCGTCGTCGAGGCGCTCGGCGAGCAGACCGACGCCGCGCTCGCCACGGAGTTGGCGAAGGTTCTCCCGAAGCTGGCTGGCGAAGCGCAGTCCGCCGCGCTGAACCAGCTTCTCAAGCGCACGACCTGGGCCGCCGCGCTGCTCGCCGCATTGGAGACCGATGCCGTCCCGCCCGCGCTCCTCGGCCCGGCGAACATTCACCGCCTCCGCATGCATCCCGACCCCGCCGTCTCGAAGCGCGCCAACGCGCTGATGGACAAGCTCCGTGGCCCCGCCGCCAAGGAAAAGGCCGACCTGATTGCGAAGTTCATCCCCGAAGTGCAGAAGCCCGGCAACGCCGCGAAGGGCAAGGAGCTGTTCACCCAGAACTGCGCCACCTGCCATCTGCTCGGCCAGCTCGGCAACAATGTAGGCCCGAACCTCACCGGCATGGGCGCGCACGGCCCGGCGGAATTGCTCGGCCAGATTCTCGACCCGAACAAGGAAGTGGACATCGCCTACGTCGGCGTCGCCGTCGAGACCAAGGACGACGAGCTGGTCGAGGGCATCGCGGTGCGAGAGAACCAGAGCATACTCGTCCTCAAGAACGCGACCGGCGAGAAGGAGATTAAAAAGTCTGACATCAAATCGCGCCGCAGCACGGGCCGCTCGCTGATGCCCGAGGGCTTCGAGGCGCTCGGCGCGGAGGGCCTGCGCGACCTGCTCGCGTTCGTCGCCGGCTCGGAGACGCGCTTCCGCTTCATTGACCTCAGCACCGCCTTCACCGCCAGCACGCGCGACGGGCTTTACATGAGCAAGGAGCCGGGTGGCGGCGCGCTGCCGCTGGCGAAGACTGGTGCGGTGAACGCCTACGGCGTGCCCTTCAATGTGGTGGACCCCGCCAAGCAGCCCCGCAACGTGATGGTGCTCAAGGGCGGCGATGCGCGCGGCCATTCGAAGCGCGAGATGCCGCAGCGGGTCGAGGCCAAGGTCGGCTTCGCGGCGAAACAACTGCACATTCTCGGCAACATCGGCGGCTGGGCCGCGCCGGTCGGGCAGATTGGCGAGCCGTCGCTGAAGGTCACCGCCCACTACGCCGGCGGGAAGACCGAGACGCTCACCTTCAAGAACGGTGACGAAATCGCCGACTACATCCGCGAGGTGGACGTGCCCGGCTCGAAGCTCGTGCGCGGCGTCGCGGGCGACGGCAAGCAGGTCCGCTACGCGAGCCGCAAGCTCACCGGCGAGGGCGTCATCGAGAAGCTCACCTTCGAGAGCGCGAACGGCAGCGTCGCACCCACCACGCTCGCCGTGACCGCCGACCTCAGTGCCGACGGGGTGCCCGGCGGCAACGCCGCGCCGCCCGCGCCCGTTGTGAAGGGCGACGGCAAGAAAGGCAAAAAGGCGGCCGCCAAAAACCTCCCGCTCCCGCCGCGCGCCGCGAAGATCGAGTGGGGCGCGGGCACCAAGGTGCTGCTCATCGGCGGCGGCAGCTCGCACGATTTCACGCGCTTCTTCAACCTCGCCGACACCGCGATGCTCAAGGCCACCGGCAAGTTCTCCGTGAACTACACCGAAAGCCCGCTGGACTTCGTGGACCACGCGAAGACCGTGGACGTGCTCGTGTTGAGCGTGAACACGCCGGCCTTCACCACGCCCGCTGCGCGCAAGGCGATCTTCGACCACGTCGCCGCCGGGAAGGGCGTCGTCCTCCTGCACGCGGGCGTCTGGTATAACTACGCCGACTGGCCGGAATACAACCGCGAGCTGGCCGGCGGCGGCTCGCGCGGCCACGACCGCCTTGGCGAATACGAGGTGAAGGCCACGAATCCCGCGCACCCCATCATGAAAGGCGTCCCCGCCAGCTTCCGCATCACGGACGAACTCTACTACTTCGTGCCGGACGCCAGCGGCACGCCCATCGAAGTCCTCGCCACCGCGACCTCGACGCAGCGGCCCGGCACCTACCCGCAGGTCTTCGTGGTGAAGCACGCGAAAGCCCGCATCGCCGGCCTCACCCTCGGCCACGACGCCCGCGCGCATGACCTGCCGGAATTCAAGAAGCTGCTGGTGAACGCGATTGAGTGGGTGAAGAAGTAAACCATGACGAGGCTTCGCCAAATGTGGACGCTCTGTCCTCACCGTCCCGCCCGGTTGCCTCCGAACACCCAACCGGCACGCCGGGACAGGCGCGCCCTGCCAGCTCACTTGTTCTGCGAATAGCGCTGCCTGCCCGTGAGCAGGCCGACGGCGGTGCCGACGAAGCCGACGAAAAACAGATACACGTTGAAGCACGGCAGGTAGGCCCAGGTCTTCCACGACTTCACCCGCCACGACTCCAGGTTGCTCAGGTTGCTGCCGACGACGATGGCCAGCGCGGCGGGCAGGGTGAACTGCGGCACCAGCAGCAACGGCACGAGGCAGTAGAGATACTTCGCCAGATGGTGCGTCCAGTGGCCCGCGTAGGGGATGCGCCGCAGCCCGAAGCCCCAGGTGCGGAACAGCGCGCCGAACGATTCCGCCACCTGATAGTGCTTGCGGAACAGATGCCCCCAGTCCGTCTTCAGCGACTGGAAATGGTAGTGGATGATTTCCACGTCGCTGACGAAGACCTCGCCCTTCTGGCTGAGGCGCATGAAGAGGTCCATGTCCTCGCCCGCGAAGTGGAACTGCGCGGTGTTGTAGCAGCCGATGCTGCGATACACGTCCGCCCGGTGCAGGTCGAACTTGCCGCTGATGCCCTGCCGGATGCGCCCGATCCACCGCGCCATGAGCACCTGGCCCCAGAAGTTGTATTGGAGGAAATTCTCCATCGGCAGCGTGACCAGCGCGACGACGGACACGCGGCCCGGCACCTCATGAAGCTGCGCCATCATCCGCTCCAGCGCGCCCTTGTCCTCCGGCACGCAGTCCTGCTGCATGTTCAGGATGTAGTCGCCGGTGGCCTCCTTTGCGCCGAGGTTGTAGTCCCAGCTCAACGCCACATCCACCGGGTTCTTCACCAGCCGCGTGCCCGGCGGCGGGTTGTCAATCGGCTTGGGGCTGCTGTCCACGAGGATGATCTCGTGCGGGCGGAGCGACTGCGCCTGGAGCGCGTCCACGAGCCGGGGCAGATCGCCGGCCTTCCCGTAGATGGGGATGATGACGGAAACCTTCGGGTTCGCGGGAACGCTGCTGCTCATGTCACGGGCCAGCGCGGGCGCTGGAACGCGCGGACGTTAGCGGGTGAAGGGGACGTGTCGAGGGGAAAGGCGGCTCAACGACCCAGAGCTACAGCGACCCGGCCCCCGAGACGCTTGGATTGCAACCGCGACGCGATGGCCGGGTTAGCGCTTGGCCGCATTGGTGTGACTGCGTTCATGCTCGCTCGCCCCGAACGATGACATCTCGGGCGATGATGTCAGCTATCTGCTGTAGCTGAATGACCGCAGCCGTGACGACAGTGTCGGGATGGTCGGCAAGCCGCTGCTGAAGGGCGCGAATGCTGGAAAGCAAAGACGCAGCGGTGTCGCCGCGAATGAACAAGCCGGGCCAATCATCCTGAAACTGCATCGCGCCGGTTGGTGTCTGTCCTGAACCGCCAGGAAAAGGAATCTGGGTGATGCGTTTGCTCATGGCGTATGAAGCGGTCTAACGACCCAAGCTCAGCGACCCGGCCCGCGGGACGCGTGGATTGCAACCGGGACGCGATGGCCGGGTTCGCTGCAGCGCATGGTTAGGCGACTGGTTCATGTGTCTTCTGTATCCACTGTCTCGCTGGAGTGGTAAGCAACGCTCGCATGTAGGCCAACGAACGCATCTCAGGACACTCCATGACGGCTCTCTGAAACTCCGCAGGTGGACAGTAGCCGTGCGCGTCAATGTAATGCGCGATGCTCGTCGGGGACACGTAAATCGTCGAACCGCTCGGAACAAACAACATGCCACTCCCGACACCGGAGATGCGGTGACTCTTGAACGTCGCGCTACCGCCTCCGCTGAAACGACAGAAACCACACCGATGCACTCCCGCAGATGCAACGAAAGACCACGGCTCAACCAGCAACTGGCAAAGCCGCTCGAAAAACTCAGGTGAAACGTCGCCGCGAGCAAACTCGTGCTCAGGCTCAAGCCAACCAACCGCAAGACAGCTCGACCCCGGCTCTGCGCCTACATACTCACAAATAGAAAGGTCGGGATAATGTGCCATGCGTGCGAAGTCGCCTAACGACCAAGCTCAGCGACCCGGCCCGCGAGACGCCACGATTGCAACCGGGACGCGATGGCCGGGTTCGCTGCAGCGCATGGTTAGGCGGCATTTGTCTCTCCTCTCCGGGCAATGTGATGGCCGTCG